>OLHG01000688.1_pt1 | contig 23307 bp, 20 predicted proteins | sample 1605971 | NCBI WGS metagenome assembly OLHG01 (sample SAMN03283289) | human gut metagenome | biome: human-associated habitat; material: feces | host: Homo sapiens | place: Peru | collected 2012 | reverse complement strand
TGGTCGGTTATTATAACGGAAATGATAAGACGGTCTGGGTTATGACTCAGGGACTGATACAGACCCTGCTGGTTCGACTCCCTTTTGCATATTTTATGAGTATCCAGCCGGATGCAAGCCTTACAAATATAGGACTTGCAGCGCCGATAGCAACATGCGCAGGTATCGTGCTGAATGTCATATTCTATTTCCATGTTTCAAAAACTAACCGCGAATCATGACCTTGGCTGTAAAAATGCCATCTTTATATGTAAATGAACTGGCTCCGCCGGTTTTGTCGGAAATATGGCGTATGGATTGGATCCCTACGCCATTTCCTTTTCGTTTATCGGTATAATTCTCTCCCGGTTTATGTTGTGTGCTAGAAAGCCGTGCGTGTATTTTCAAGCAGATATTCCATGAAGGCCTGTTTCACTGGCTTTATCAGATCACGGCTGACCGTCACCACGCTGCCGTTATCCATTATGAAAGTTGAAGTCTTGAAGTCGATGGCATGTTCAAGATTTACCACAACACCGCGGCTGCATATAAAGAAACGATTGTCTTCAAGGAGGGCACTGAAATTGCCAAATGACTGCCTGGTGACAAGATCCTTATCCATAGTGGTATGGATATGTATCATATGGGAGTAGTGCTCGGCGTAGATTATTTCTTTATAACGCAAGCGTATGTCACAGCGTTTGAGAATTGTAGTATTGTGGGAAATATTGTGTCAGAGACGGGAGAACCGGTATCTGGAATATTTGTTCTTTCAGATATGGAAGCCGACAAACTGCAGCAGGTTTATAGCTGTGAAGATAATGGATGCATCTAAAGTGTATGGAACTGAGACCCCAGAGCTTAAGTACATTATTGCGGAGGACGAGTTGGTTGGAGATGATACCAGTGATGAACTCCGTATCGTGCTTAAAACATCGGCAACTTCAAAAACATCAGTTGGCACTTATAAGATCTTTGGTAAATGTACAAGCACGAACTATGAGGCGAGGTTTACAGGAATTACACCTGGAAGTGCAGAATCGTCTAGAGATCATGGAATACTTACGGTAGAAAAGGCGGGATCACCGAAGCTTTCGGGTGATAAGAAAACATATGACTATGCCAAGGGAGCAGTGAACGAGAGAATTAACATTGCTGACATGCTGCCGGATGACAAGGGAGTTGCAGCATATGATATATCGATAAGTGATGGTAACAACATACTGAAAAACTGTAAGATAGATTCAAATGGCATATTGGTATACAGTGTAAAAGGATTTACCGATAACAGCATGATTGGGAAAAATGCTGCGATCAAGGTTATAGTAAGTATGGAGAATTATGGAGACGCAGAGTTTGAAATGCAGATAAGTCTGTCCGGACATAATGATCCGGCAAATGACAAACCGGATAAGAGAGATCCAGAAGACAAGCCGGATGTGAGAAATCCAGATCCAGAAGACAAGCCGGCAGATGATACAAAGACTCAGCCTGATGACAAAGATAATAAGAGTCAGGATGATGCAGACAAGAAGCCGATGGATACAAACAAGGATTATGACGGCTCGGATAAGAGACAGAATGACACGGATAAATCCCAGAAAAGTGTCAAGGACTCTAAAGTGTCTGATGAGACAGAAAAAGATCTGAAGAGAGATACATCAGGAACTGTCACTGATGCAGAAAGTTCAGATATGGATAATGAAAGTGAAAATAGTATAGAGAGCGCGCAGGAGGCAATGGCAGACGATGACCAGAGTATGTCAGAAACTAATTCAGATCGAGATAATGGAGTACGTGGGTATATATTGTTTGGCAGTATAGCATTTGCAATAATGCTTCTTGTTGTTGGAGGTCTACTGTTTATGGTGAAGAAGAGAAGAAAAGAATAATCTGCTGCATATAAACAGTGTTTAAATCCGGGACAGCCGTTTGGATGAAAATATCCAGATGTCTGTCCCGGATTGACTGTGTAAGCATATTTGAAGCAATGCAGACAAAAGGAACGTTCCCATTAAACATTTACAATTTAGCCACGTTATAGTATATTAGAATTTGTATGCGTGGCTATTTTGTGGCTGCACTATAATATATAAGAAGAAAAAAATACAGAGGGACACTCTTCGTTACAAAAGGAACGTCCCCAAGGAGGTATACATGAAATTAGGAATCGTAGGACTCCCAAACGTGGGAAAGAGTACACTTTTCAATTCACTTACAAAGGCAGGAGCGGAATCAGCTAACTATCCATTCTGTACAATAGATCCAAACGTAGGAATCGTTGCAGTGCCGGATGAGAGACTGGACAAGCTCACAGAGATGTACAACTCAGCCAAGACAACACCTGCTGTTATAGAATTTGTAGATATAGCTGGTCTTGTAAAGGGCGCCTCCAAGGGAGAAGGACTTGGCAACCAGTTCCTTGCGAACATCAGAGAGGTTGATGCCATCGTTCACGTTGTAAGATGTTTTGAGGATACCAATGTCATCCATGTTGACGGTTCTGTAGATCCTATCAGAGATATCGAGACCATCAATCTGGAGCTGATATTCTCAGATATAGAGGTGCTCGACAGAAGGATCGCCAAGACCATCAGAGGTGCAAGAAATGACAAGATGCTTGCCAAGGAGCTCGATTTCCAGCAGAGGATCAAGGCTCACCTTGAGGATGGCAAGCTTGCCAAGACCATCGAGGTCACAGATGAGGACGAGCAGGCATGGATAGAGGAATACAACCTTCTCACATGGAAGCCTGTAATATTTGCCGCAAATGTAGGCGAGGACGACATAGCAGATGACGGCGCTTCAAATGAAAATGTACAGAAGGTAAAGGAATACGCAAAGGACTTCGATGCAGAGGTATTTGTAGTATGTGCACAGATAGAGCAGGAGCTTGCAGAGCTTGACGATGAGGAGAAGAAGATGTTCCTCGAGGATCTTGGAGTTAAAGAGTCTGGTCTTGACAAGCTTATCAAGGCAAGCTATTCACTTCTTGGTCTTATCAGTTATCTGACAGCCGGAGAGACAGAGTCAAGGGCATGGACCATCAAGAAGGGAACAAAGGCACCTGGGGCAGCCGGCAAGATCCACTCAGATTTCGAGAGAGGATTTATCAAGGCGGAGGTTGTAAGCTACAAGGATCTCATGGACTGCGGAAGCATGCTTGCAGCCAAGGAGAAGGGCCTTGTAAGACAGGAAGGCAAGGAATACGTTGTTGAGGATGGAGATGTTATACTCTTCAAGTTTAATGTATAAAATAATCTTTGTGATGACACAGATGTAGTGCGGATAAGATCAGATTGCATCTGCTTCACAACAGAATATGGGAGGATGTAATGATATGTCTCAGATATCAGAATATTTTAGATGCATATTCTTTCCAAATCTCGGGATAACGCTTAAGAATATAGGTGACCATATCAGTATAGGAAGCTTTGAGATAAGATTCTACGGGATCATCATCATGATAGGATTCCTGCTGGCATATGTACTCGTCACAAACGAGGCAAAGAGAACAAAACAGAATCCGGAAATGTATCTGGATTTCATACTTATACTTATCATCCCGGCCATACTTGGAGCAAGACTCTACTATATCCTGTTCAGACTTGACCAGTATATAGTGCAGGGCGATGTGGGAGCTACACTCAAAGCCATGCTGAACATCAGAGGTGGCGGACTTGCCATATACGGCGGAATCATCGCGGGAGTCATCACAGCGGTAATCTTCTGCAAGGTGAGAAAAGTAAGCTTTGTCCTCATGGCGGATACAGCCACATTCGGAATACTGATCGGGCAGATACTTGGAAGATTTGGCAACTTCTTCAACAGAGAAGCATTTGGCGCATATACGAACAGCAAGATGGCCATGGCGATTCCGCTTGATTACTACAGATCTGATGGCAATCTTGACTATCTGGAGAGAACAGGGGTCATCACACAGAAGATGCTTGACAATGTGGTGAATATAGATGGCATGGACTGTATAACGGTTCATCCAACATTCCTGTACGAGTCTCTGTGGAACCTGATACTGCTTGTTTTCTTATTTATATATAGAAAGCACAAGAAATTCAAAGGAGAGTTCGCTCTTATATATGTGGGAGGATACGGACTTGGAAGATTTATCATCGAAGGTCTCAGAAGTGATTCCCTGATGATCGGTAATACCGGGATCAAGGTGTCCCAGGCGCTTGCGCTTGTCTGCTTTGTAACAGCGGTAGTCCTCCTTGTCATAAATTATGTAAGATGTGCAAAGAAGGGCTGGCCGGCAGTGGAGATGAGTGGTGACACTGAAACAGAAGTGGAGACCAGTGGTGAAACGACACCAGATGAAGCGGAAGTGGAGTCGAGTGGTGAAAATGCATCAGATGCAACAGAAGAGGCAGCAGATGCGGACCAGAAAGCTGATCTGCAAGGCTCACATGATGATACAGAGAAATAGATAACACATGGATAAGTAACCACATGGTGGTTAATATCCCCACAGAATAGAAAAAATATGGGATTTGTCCCCACCACAAAAAGCCTGTAGGTTTGACAGTGAAAACTGTTAGATCTACAGGCTTTTTTGCGTATTTGCACATACTTTTTTCATATAACAGGGTTGCAATTTGGGGGGCTATAGTATAGAATAGTGGTTACAAGTGGCATTACTGTGCAACTGAGTGGTGAAATGTGGTGATTGAACCGGAGTAATACGAAAGGAGGAGATCGGGATGTCCAGATGCTTATCAGGTGAATATGAACATAAGCTTGATGCAAAAGGAAGACTGATCATGCCATTAAAACTTCGTTCGGAACTCGGGGAGTCATTCATGGTAACCAAAGGAATAGACTGCTGTCTCTATGTATATGGAATGACAGAGTGGGAGGAATTCGTTGAGAAGCTGAACAAGCTTCCTATGACCAACAGAACGGCCAGAGCTTTCAAGAGGGGATTCCTTGCCGGAGCTGTCAAGTGTGAGCCGGATGCACAGGGAAGAATACTTCTCTCTCCGAAGCAGAGAGAATATGCACATATAGACAAGGATGTGTATGTCATCGGTAACGGTGAGAAAGCGGAGATCTGGAGCAAGGAAGAGTGGGATGGCCCTGAGAACATGAGTGATAATCAGGCCAGCATGGACGAGCTTGCAGATGAGCTTGATGCACTTGATTTTAGTTTTTAGAAGAGAATGGTAATTGATTATGGAATTTGCGCACAAGTCGGTCTTGCTTGAGGAGACCATCGACAACCTGAATATCAAGCCGGATGGCATCTACGTGGATGGCACGTTAGGGGGAGCCGGACACTCAGAGCAGATTGTGAAGAGGCTTGGCGAGGGTGGCAGGCTTATAGGTATCGACCAGGATGAGGATGCCATAGCTGCAGCGTCGAAGAGACTTGAGCCGTATGGGGAAAAGGTGACCATAGTCAGGGATAATTACCAGAATTTCAGAAGAATATTGGATGAACTGAACATACAGAAGGTGGACGGGATACTCCTTGATCTGGGGGTGTCTTCATATCAACTCGATAATGCGGATAGAGGATTCACATATCGGGTTGATGCTCCACTGGATATGAGGATGGACAACCGACAGACAAAGACTGCAAAGGATATAGTCAATGATTATTCCGAGGCTGAGCTGTTCCGTATACTTAAGGATTACGGAGAGGAGAGATATGCAAAGAGTATTGCATACCACATTTGCAAGTACCGTGAGAACAAGGTGATAGAGACCACCGAAGAGCTCAACGATATAATCCGTGGCTCCATACCGGCAAAGGCAAGGAATGGACAGGGGCATCCGTCCAAGCAGACATTTCAGGCAATCAGGATAGAGCTTAACAGAGAGCTTGATGTGCTCAGGGATTCAATAGACGGCATGATAGCAAGCCTGAATCCGGGAGGAAGATTGTGTATCATCACATTCCATTCCCTTGAGGACAGGATAGTGAAGCTAGCATTCAGAAAAAATGAAAATCCATGCATTTGTCCACCGAACTTTCCGGTGTGCACATGCGGAAGAAAGCCTCTCGGCAAGGTTATAACGAGAAAACCGATCATACCGGGAGAAAGGGAGCTTGAGGACAATTCCAGATCAAAGAGCTCAAAGCTCAGAGTGTTTGAGGCAATTTGACAGATATAAATGAAAGAGGCGATATAGATGGCAGATAGAAGATACTACACAGAGGGTAGTTCTGCAAGACAACTGAATTATGATGACCGGGCTGGACGTAACAGATCCCGCGAAGCTGTAGTCAGAGGCTCAGCCGCTCCGGCGAGAAGACCACAGCCTTCAGTGAGACCTGAGAGAGCTCCACAGCCGGCGCGAAGAAAGAAACAGGGACCATCTCATCTGACTGACAGAGAGAGACGAGAGCTTGCAGCCAGAAAGGCACAGAGAAAGGCAGTTACAAATGCACAAATAAGATATACGGCGGGCATGGTTGCTGCGATAATCATTGCGGTGGCGCTGTGCTGTTATCTTCTGAAACTTACATCAGATGTCAAGTCACAGAAGGAGTCGGTGGCAACGCTGAAGAGCCAGGTGGCAACACAGCTTGACGAGAATGCAAGCTACAGCGCAGGACTTGATTCCATGACAGATCTGGATGAGATATATAATATTGCAACTACTAAGCTCGGCATGGTATACTCACAGCCGGGACAAACATTATACTATTCACAGAATAATGATGATTACGTAGTACAGTACAAGGATGTCCCTAAGGCCAAGTAGTCTTAGGGATATTTAATTTTTAAGGTGGAAAGATAAAATGTCAAAGAGATCAAAGCTATTTTTAAAAGGAATGAGAAGAAAGACCAAGATCGCATATTTGCTGGTGGTGGGAGTTCTGGTGGCACTCACCATAAGAGTTGTGTACATCAACGTGGCAAATGGAAAGGAGTATTCGGAGGCTGTGGTTCTGCAGATGGACTACAATTCCACGGATATTCCGTATGAGAGAGGCGAGATACTGGACAGAAATGGAAATGTCCTTGCGAACAGTGAGAAGACCTACAGCCTGATACTTGAACCTGTGAATATTCTGCTCACGGAGAAGGGAAAGGCGGCAACAAGAGCTGCGGTGCTGGAGTATTTCGACGTGTCAGGAGACGATTTTGACAAGCACATTGCAAATGAGGATTCTTATTATGAGGTAGTCCTCAAGGATCTTCCATATACAAAGGTTAAGGCATTTGAGGATTACTGTAAGACCGATGAGGGCGCAGATGTCATAGGAGTGAGATTCGAGACGGTGTATAAGAGAAATTACCCAAATGGATCTCTGGCGTGTCACCTGCTCGGATACACCGCCAGCGGAAATGTTGGACAGGGTGGTATTGAGGGCTATTATAATGACTACTTAAACGGTGTGGATGGCAAGACTTACAGATATATGTCGGGCTCAGGCGGCGTTGACTCGGAGACTGTGGCAGCCCAGAATGGTGAGACAGTAGTATCCACCTTAGATATGAATATACAGAAGATCATAGAGGACAACATCACTGAGTATATGCAGAATACAGGTGCTAAGCAGATAGGTATCATAGCAATGGATCCAAACAATGGCGAGATACTTGGAATGGCAAGCTCACGTACCTACGATCCAAATGACCCGATGAACACACAGGCGCTCAGGAACATGACAGTCACCGTCACCCAGGAGGTTGAGATCGAGGGTGCAGATGAGAATGCGGACAGCCTGATAAGCGTTGAGAGTGCAAAGAAAAATACAACAGCAACAACGGAGAGCAGCGAGGATGGCACTACCACAGAATCATCCACAGAAGCGACCACCGAACAGAAGAAGAATGTAAAGACTGAGGAAGTGGAATACGATTTCTCAAAGATGTCGGATGAAGAGTTCCAGAGCACGATAGATGGATTTACATCAGACCAGTTATATGAGGCACTCAACTATGTATGGCAGAATTACTGTATAAGTGATGTTTTTGAGCCGGGTTCAACATACAAGGCATTTACCATAGCGGGAGCCATGGAGGATGGAGTGATCTCAGACGGAGATGAATTCCTCTGTGATGGTTCACAGGTCGTAGTCGAGGGTGAGAGCCCTATTTACTGTAGTTACAGAGCAGGACACGGAATGGTTGACGTCAAGAGAGCTCTGGCTGTTTCATGTAATGATGCATTGATGCAGATAGCGGACAAGGAGGGGCCAGAGACATTTGACAAATATCAGGTGATATTTAACATTGGTTCCAAGACAGGAATAGATCTCGAAGGTGAGACGACAGGTATTAAGTACGATGTGGAGAATCTTAATCCTACAGAGCTTGCTACATCTTCATTTGGACAGGGTGTTACAACATCCATGATCCAGATGGCAGCGGGATTCTGTTCTGTAATAAACGGCGGAAATTATTATGTGCCACATGTTGTCAAGAGACTTCTGGATTCAGACGGAAATGTGGTTGAGAATATGGATCCGGTGCTTGTCAGAAAGACCATATCCAAGGAAGTGTCGGATTACATGAAGACATACCTTCAGGCGGTTGTTGAGGAAGGTACAGGATATGCGGCTGGAATAGAGGGCTACACCATCGGTGGTAAGACAGGTACAGCCGAGAAGCTTCCTCGAGGAAACGGAAAATACGTACTGTCATTCATAGGATTCACCCCTGTTGAGAATCCTCAGATCATGCTTTACGTTGTAGTTGATGAGCCTCATGTTGAGGATCAGTCAGGATCAGGAGCAGGAGCAAAGCTGTTCAATCAGGTTATGCAGGATCTCCTTCCATACCTGAATGTATACTCAACAAACGGAGATGATGTGGCTTATGACGGAACGGAGGAGCCGCTCTCATCAGCATTTGACACGGATACAGAGACTGCAGATACAGAGGCGGCAACAGAGGATGCGGCTGCTGAGGACACATCAGTGGATGATACATCGACCGACGACACATCGGATGCTGACGACACATCGGCGGATGACACGTCGTATGACGATACGGCAGACGACAGTTATACGGCGGACGATACATGGGAGGATGACAGCGGAACAGGCGACGGCACGGATACGTGGAGCGGTGACGAGGACTATTCCGGCGAATGATAATTTACACAGTAAACCAAAGCATCGAAGGTGCAGATACACCTCCGATGCTTTTTTAATGCAGAGATAGATTTGTACACGAATAGGCGAATACATGAGGCATCCGGCTAATATGATAATAAAAAAGTCCGGGTTCAAGAGTTGAAGGTATACAGTTATAACAGGCGGAGGATAAAGTTTGTGTTCGTTATGGCGGCCCTGGCGTTGGGAGTTATAGTTGGCCGTCTTGCATACATAATGCTCTACAGGGGAGAATATTATAGTGAGAAAGCAGATTCCCTGCATGAGAGGGAGAGAAGCATAAAAGCTCCCAGGGGAAGGATATACGACAGAAATGGCAATATCATAGCGGACAACAAGGCGGTGTGTTCAATATCCGTGATACACAGCCAGATCGAGGACGAGGAGGAGGTCACAGAGCTCCTTACAAGATATCTGGATAAGAACCCGGCAGACATCAGAAAAAAGGTGGAGAAGGTATCCTCAAGGGAGCTCATAGCGTCAAATGTAGACAAGGAGACCGGAAAAAAGATCAAGGCGGCTGCTGTTCCGGGGATCAAGGTGGACGAGGATTACAAGCGCAGCTATCCATATGATACCCTTGCATCGAAGGTTATAGGCTTCACCGGTGCTGACAATCAGGGAATACTGGGCCTTGAGGTGACATATGACAGTGTGCTCACAGGGACAAATGGAAGCATAAATGCGGTCACGGATGCAAGGGGGATAGAACTGGCAGAGTATTCAGAAACCAGGACAGAGCCAGTTCCCGGAAATGATCTCGTGACAACACTGGATCTCAACATACAGAGATATGTGACACAGGCTGCAGAGAAAGTCCTGATCGAGAAAAAAGCAAACAGGGTGTGTGCAATAACGATCAATCCCAAAAATGGCGAGATATATGCCATGGTGGATGTGCCGGAATACAATCTGAACGAACCGTTCAAACTGGTTAAGCCAGAGAACGATGTAGAAACAGACACAGGGGAAGAGAAAGTGGGGAATAACAGCGCATCCGGGACATCCATGTTGCTGCCTACAGCCGGCAATATGGATGAGCTGAACAATATGTGGAGAAATTATCTGATAAGCGACACATATGAGCCGGGATCAACCGCCAAGATAATAACACTGACGGCCGCACTCGAGAAGGGGGCGGTTGACAGCAGCTCAAGCTTTTTCTGTCCGGGATATAAGATAGTTGAGGACAGAAGGATAAGGTGCAGCAAGACCACGGGCCATGGAAGCCAGAGCCTTAGGGAGGCACTCATGAATTCCTGTAATCCGGCTTTCATGGAAATAGGCGAGAGAACAGGTGTGGATGGCATGTACGAGTATTATCACAAGCTGGGATTGTTCAGTCAGAGCGGAATAGACCTTCCTGGAGAAGCAAACTCCATCATGCATAAGAAGGAAAATGTCGGGCCGGTCGAGCTGGCTACCATGTCGTTTGGACAGTCGTTCCAGGTGACACCGATACAGTTCATATCTGCGGTTTGCACGGTTGTAAATGGAGGGCATACGGTAACTCCACATTTGGGGAAAAGGATAATAGACAGCAGTAAAGAAACTATTACAGCCATTGAATTTGACGAGCAGAGACAGGTTATAGATGAGGAGACATCACAGAAGATGCGGGAGATGCTTGAGGCAGTCGTTGCCGAGGGCGGCGGATCAAAGTGTGCCATAGAGGGCTACAGGATAGGCGGAAAGACCGCCACGAGTGAGAAGCTTCCCCGAGGAACAGGCAGATACATATCTTCTTTTATAGGATTTGCGCCGGCGGATGATCCGCAGGTTCTGACGGTCGTGCTAATAGATGAGCCCGTGGGCACATATTATGGAGGAACCATAGCAGCCCCTGTTGTGAGAGATATTTTTTTGAACATTCTTCCCTATTTGGGAATTGACAAAGCCACAAATGAGTATTAAATTTATCTCAGTCTGAAAACAGTTTAAGAAATACATAGTCCGCAGTGTGCGGACAGGTAAGGAGTACAAAATGAATTTAGATTTAAAGATTGTTTTACCGGTAGTGATAGCATTCTGTATCAGCGTGGTGCTGTGCCCTATAGTTATACCGTTCCTGAAGAAGCTCAAGTTCGGTCAGTTTGTCAGGGATGACGGACCACAGGCACATTTGAAGAAGGCTGGAACACCAACCATGGGTGGACTTATAATCCTTCTGTCACTTACTATCACGACACTTATCTATATGAAAAAATATCCGGATGTTCTTCCGGTGCTTTTTGTGACACTTGGATTTGGACTTATCGGATTTATCGATGATTACATCAAAGTTGTTATGAAGAGATCGATGGGACTTCACGCATGGCAGAAGATGCTCGGACAGATTGTCGTTACGGGAGTATTTGCATATTATGTAGAGAAGTATTCAGATATCAACAATGAGCTTATAATACCATTCCTTGGCAAGACGGTTCAGCTCAACAGCACACTCTATGTGATACTGTTGTTCTTCATCGTGCTTGGAACAGTTAATGGTGCGAACTTCACAGATGGACTTGACGGACTTGCGTCATCAGTCACGGTTCTCATAGCCACATTCTTTGCGGTTGTAGCAGTGGGAACAGGCTCAGGTGTTGCTCCGGTTGCCTGCGCAGCGGTTGGATGCCTTCTTGGCTTCCTTGTGTACAATGTGTACCCTGCAAAGGTATTCATGGGAGATACAGGTTCTCTGGCACTCGGTGGATTTGTTGCATCAACAGCGTATATGCTCAAGATGCCTATATTCATAGTTATAATAGCTTTCATATACTTCCTTGAAGTATTATCAGTTATAATACAGGTTGTTTCATTCAAGCTTACAGGCAAGAGAGTGTTCAGAATGGCACCTATACATCATCATTTTGAGCTCGGGGGATGGCCTGAGTCAAAGGTCGTTGCTATATTTTCTATAGTGACTGCAGTCCTCTGTGTGGTAGGTTTACTGGCTCTGTAATGTAGAAAGGAGAAAATGGTGCAGTGGTGCACCATGGTGAAATGATATGGAGATCAATACAGCGATAGTAGCAGGAACAGGAAAGAGTGGAATCAGTGCAACCAAGCTTCTGGTAAATCATGGAGTAAAGGTTTATCTGTTCGATGAGAACAAGGACAGAGATATAGAGGCGATAAAGGAGAAGACAGGCGATTCAGAGCTTGTTAAGATAGAACTCGGTGAGCTTGGAGAGGATGCCCTCTCATCATCACAGCTCATGGTCATCAGTCCGGGAATCCCTGTTGATGCGCCATTTACAGATGTGGTGAGAAATGCGGGAATACCTATCTGGAGTGAGATAGAGCTGGCATACCATTATGGTAAGGGTAAGATAGCAGCCATAACAGGAACAAACGGCAAGACTACGACAACAGCCCTTGTGGGAGAGATAGTCAAGGCATACAATGCCAAGACCATCGTTGTGGGAAATATTGGAATACCTTACACAGAGCTGTGTGACACAACAGACGATGATTCAGATACAGTTGCAGAGATAAGCAGTTTCCAGCTTGAGACGGTCATAGATTTTCATCCGAATGTCAGTGCAATACTCAACCTGACTCCGGATCATCTGAACAGGCATTATACATTTGAGAATTATGGAAATGTAAAGTTTTCAATAACAAAGAATCAGACCATGGATGATGTGACAGTCCTCAACTATGATGATGAGCATACACGCGCCATGGGAGAGAAGGCAAAGGATCATTGCCATGTAGTATATTTCAGCAGACTGGAGAAGCCGGCCGGTGGAGTATACGTGGAGGATGGGGATATCATCCTCGAGGATTGCGATAAGAAGATCAATGTACTTGCCATTAAGGATCTTAAGCTCATGGGAGCTCACAATGTTGAGAATGTTCTGGCAGCAGTTGGAATATCATATTATATGGGAGTCCCTGTTGATGTTATCAGAGATGTTGCAACATCATTCAAGGCTGTTGCTCATAGAATAGAATATGTTGACACCATTGATGGTGTTGCGTACTACAATGATTCAAAGGGAACAAACCCTGATGCAGCCATAAAGGGAATACAGGCCATGGTGGCTCCTACATTCCTTATAGGTGGAGGCTACGACAAGGGTTCAGAGTACGACGAGTGGATAGAGGCATTTGACGGCAAGGTAAAGTGGCTCGTTCTCATAGGCCAGACTGCGCAGAAGATAGCTGACTGTGCCAAGAGACATGGATTTAACTCAATTATATTTGAGGAGAATCTTCAGGATGCGGTAGCATATTGCCATGAGAATGCGGTTGACGGAGATGCGGTGCTTCTCTCACCTGCATGTGCAAGCTGGGGACAGTTTGACAACTACGAGCAGAGAGGCGATATGTTTAAGGAGTATGTAAGAAGCTATAAGGAGTGATCTGATTGCATGGAGGTCCTGAGGTTTCAGAAGATAGAGTGAGAGATGCACGAAAACGGTGTCCGGGAGGATATGTGGATGTGACCATGCTCCTGGCGCTGGGGATGATTCTGATATTTGGGCTTGCCATGATATACAGTACGAGCAGTTACAGGGCGTACGACCTGTACGGAGATCAGATGTACTTTTTTAAAAGACAGGCACTTTATATGTTGCTGGCGATCTTCGCCATGTACATAGTGTCAAGATATGACTACAGGCGGCTGCTCAGGCTGTCTGCGGTCATTTTGCTGTCATCGCTTGTTCTTCAGGTGGTGGTGCTGATAATAGGAACGGCCAGCCATGGGTCAGCAAGATGGATATATATTGGACCTATAGGATTTCAGCCATCAGAATATGCCAAGACGGCGATCATAATCTACACCTCGGCGAGGGCTGCCGTGGAGAGCAAAAATCTGTGCAGACCGGGCTGCCTTATAAAGGTAATGATCCTGCCCGTGATCACCATAGCCCTGATCGGTGTGGAGAATCTCAGCACGGCTATAATCTGTTTTGCAATCCTTTTTGTAATATTGTTTGTGGGAAGCCCCAGGGTCAGACATTTTGTTCTGATCGGTATATTTGGTGTTGTCGGGAGTGTGCTTTTCATAATGTTCGCAGGCTACAGGGCGAACAGAGTCAAGATATGGCTTGATCCTGAGAATTACGCAGATGGCTATCAGACGGTTCAGTCGTTATATGCCGTTGGTTCCGGTGGACTGTTTGGAGTGGGCTTTGGGAGAAGTGTCCAAAAGATGGGGTTTATTCCGGAGTCACATAATGATATGATATTCTCAGTCGTGTGTGAGGAGCTCGGAATTGTCGGAGCGGCATTTATACTTATCATTTTTCTTATATTACTTAGGCGGATGGCTGTGACGGCCATGAATGCCAGAGACAGATTTGGAAGCATGCTCACAGCGGGAGTGATGGCACATGTGGCGGTCCAACTGCTGATAAATGTGAGTGTTGTCACGAATACCATTCCGCCGACAGGTGTGCCGATGCCATTTGTCAGTTATGGCGGAAGTTCGATAATTTTCATTCTGATGGAGATGGGGATAGTGATGTCCGTATCCAGAGGAATTTCGTATGACGAAACAGACATATGACAGATCCTTTAAAGGAAGATTTGAATGGAAAATAACAATAGACGAAATGTTAATAAAAATAGAATGAGCAGAAATGTTGATGTTGCGCAGACCAGACGTGAAAGCGGCTATGTGGATGTCATGACCGGAAAACGCCTCGACGGAAGGGTCAAGGTTCCGGTTGATAAGAGAAGACAGCAGACAGACAGCCGCAATGGACAGCGGAGAGCAGACGGAGATATGCGCCGCAGGACGGATGAGCAGACACGAAGAAGGCCTGATGGGGAGCACCGCAGAACAGGCGAACAGGCGCGCAGAAGACCAGACGGAGAGCGTCGCAGATCTGACGAGCAGGTGCGCAGAAGACCAGACGGAGATCGCCGCAGATCTGATGAGCAGGTGCGCAGGAGACAGGATGGAGAGCGTCGCAGACCGGATGACCGGATGCGCAGAGAGGATGCAGAGAACCGCAGATCCGAGGAGAGACGCAGGCGTAAGCAAGATCAGGCGGTTGCTGCAAAAAAGAAGAACAAGAAAAAACGCAAAAAAGAGCGCAGAAAGCTTACCCCGGAGGAGATAGAGAGAAAGAAGAAGCTGCAGGCGGAGAAACTTGCCAGAAGAAAGGCGAGACGTGAGAAGGCGGCAAGGATATTCAAGATAGTTCTCAAGATACTTCTCATTCTGGTGGTGCTGTGTGCTATAGCGTTTGTATACATACGTACATGTTATAAATTGAAGTCCATAAAAGTGACTGGAACTGATCACTACACTGACCAACAGATGGTCGATATCGTGACCGGCGGTAAGGATTATGGCAATACGCTGCTGTTTATACTTGAGAGCAGACTGAATCCTGCCCAGGATGTAACCTTTATAGATAAGATAGACGTCACATATGTGAACAGGAATTCAGTAGAGATAACGGTGTACGAGAAGGCCATGGCGGGCTGCATAAAGTACAACGATCAGTATGCATATTTTGATGGCGACGGTATCGTGCTCGAGATATCCGATGCAAAGCTTGATGATGTTCCTTGTATAGAGGGACTTACAAGTGACAGCGTGGAGCAGGGAAAGAAGCTTGATGTCGGTGATTCGGGATTCTTCCAGGAGATACTGACTATGACACAGCTCATTTACAAGAGCGGAATACAGATAGACAAGATTACTTATGACACAGATCAGAATCTCATACTTCACAAGGATGGAATAAAGATCAGGATCGGCGACGGTGAAAACCTGGAGACGAAATTCATGAATCTTGAGAGCATACTTGAGAGCGTGAAGGGTAAAAAGGGAACTCTTGATATGTCGAATTACAGTGAATCGCAGAGGAACGTTATCTTTAAAGAAAATAAATAAAAAATTCCTTGCGTAATGATATAAAAAATCGTATTATATAGGTACTAATGCGATAAAACGGTCAGCTTTTGAGCAGATGACAATGATTGATGGATAAAGAATAAGTATATAAGGAGGATGCAACCGTGCTTGAGATAAAATCAAATGACGAGAGAACACCGGCAAGGATTCTTGTAATTGGTGTCGGCGGTGCAGGTAACAATGCTGTTAACAGAATGATCGATGAGAATGTTGAGGGAGTGGAACTTATCGCTATCAATACAGATAAGCAGGCTCTTTCACTCAGCAGAGCTACAACAAAGATCCAGATAGGTGAGAAACTTACCAAGGGTCTTGGTGCTGGTGCAAAGCCTGAGATCGGTGCCAGCGCTGTAGAGGAGAATAGAGAAGAGATCGTAGACATCATCAAGGACGCCAACATGGTATTCGTAACATGTGGTATGGGTGGTGGAACAGGAACAGGCGCTGCCCCTGTCGTTGCAGAGATGGCACGTAACCTTGGTATCCTCACAGTCGGAGTTGTCACAAAGCCATTTGGTTTTGAGGGCAAGCCTCGTATGAGAAACGCGATCGAAGGTATAGAGAGACTTAAGGAGAATGTGGATACACTTATTGTTATCCCTAACGACAAGCTCCTTCAGATCTGTGATAAGAGAACAAGTATTCCTGATGCGCTGAAGAAGGCAGATCAGGTACTTCAGCAGGGTGTTCAGGGTGTTACAGACCTTATCAATAAGCCGGGTCTTATCAACCTTGACTTTGCAGATATACAGACAGTTATGAGAGATAAGGGTATCGCTCATATCGGTATAGGTTCAGCAAGCGGAGAGAACAAGGCTGTTGACGCCATCAAGGAGGCTATGGATTCACCACTTCTTGAGACAACCGTTTCAGGTGCAACAGATATCATCGTAAACTTCTCAGGTAACATTGGTATCGTTGAGGCTTATGATGCTGTTACATATCTTACAGAGCAGGCTGGAGACGGAGTCAACATCATCTTCGGTACAGTTGACAATGACAACATGGGTGAGGATATAAGCATCACGATCATTGCTACAGGTCTTGAGAGATCAGGCGAGAGCGATGTCACCGCAAGATATGCAGGTACTGCATCTCCTATGGGAACAATGACCACACCTAAGCCAGCAGTTACAACAACACCTGCTGCAGAGCCAAAGACTGCTACATATGCAGGCCAGAGCCTTGGAACACACAGCACTCAGACAAGCACAAGACCATCGTTCCTCGGCGGTCAGACAACTGAGACTGCTCCGGCAGCAAAGCCAGCATACACAGCACCTGTGACACCAGCACAGCAGACACCTGTAACATCAACACCAGTTGAGCCGGCACATGTGTCAAGACCAAAGACAGAGAGTATCAAGATTCCTGATTTCCTCAAGAAGAGATAAGGAAGAGATCGGAAGATTTTTATAGGTAAGTAATAAACGGGTAATTTCGAGAGAAATTATCCGTTTTCTTCAATAAGGAGGCAGAAATATGTTTTATGTTGCAGACCGAACAGAGATGCAGGAGATAGACAGGCTGACCATAGAGGAAAAGGGTGTGCCAGGGATTCTGCTTATGGAGAGAGCTGCGATCACCGTGCTGGAGGAGATAAATTCCAGACTGAAGTCTATAAACGCGGACAGAAAATTAAAGTGCCTTGTGGTTGTTGAAGGCGGCAATAACGGCGGGGACGGACTGGCTCTTGCGAGACTCCTGTACCAGCAGGGAGATATTGTCCATGTCTGTTATATAAATGGAATATCGAGAGTGAGCGACAGCTTCTCATATCAGTTTGAAATAGCGAAAAAAATCGGCATACAGGTGACGGATCACATCATTGACAGTGATTACGATGTGGTTGTGGACGGAATATTTGGCGTCGGACTTAAGCGTGATGTGGCGGGAATATGGAGAGAGACCATAGAGACGATGAACGGACTTGCCGGCTTTAAGGTAGCCATAGATACCCCGTCAGGTGTGGATGCCAGCACGGGTCAGATCATGGGATGTGCGTTCAGGGCAGACATGACGGTCACATTTGGACTGAATAAAAGAGGACTGATATTTTATCCTGGCTGCGAGATAAGCGGAGAGGTCGTTGTGAGAGACATAGGATTTGCACAGGCTGAAGTGGACAGAGTACACCCGGTGGCATATTCCTACAACAGAGACGATCTGTGCATGCTTCCGGCACGGAGTGATTCATCGAATAAGGGAACATATGGAAAGCTTGCGGTGATAGCTGGAAGCAGAGACATGTCCGGTGCCATGACATTTGCGGCGGAGGCTGCATACAGGATGGGAACAGGGCTTGTGAAGATATACACACATATCGACAACAAGGAGATAGCAGGAGTAAGGATTCCTGAGGCAGTGCTTATGTGCTATAGCAACAAAGATGAAGCGGAGCAGTGTGCAAGGGATGCCGTAGAGTGGTCGGATGCCATACTGATCGGTCCTGGTATAGGAAAAGGCGATGCGGCAAGGAGCATGGTGGAATATATTATGTGCGAGGCCGTGCAGACCGTGATCGCGGATGCGGATGCCTTGAACATAATATCCGAAAAGCCCGATATTCTTGGAAGACACAGAGGACCGGTGATCGTAACGCCACATATAGGAGAGATGTCAAGACTTACAGGCGTAGCCATACCGGATATAAAAAAGAATATATTAGAGGTGTGCAAAGACTTTTCTATGGAGTATAATGTTGTAAGTGCGCTGAAAGATGCCAGAACATGCGTAAGTGACGGCAGGGATGTGTACATAAACACATCCGGTAATAACGGTATGTCAACTGCGGGGGCAGGGGATGTGCTTGCCGGGATAATAGCTGGGCTTGTCTGCACTGGACTTGGTGCGTATGAGGCTGCGAAGCTGGGAGTATATATACATGGGTTGGCAGGAGATATGGCGGCAGAGCACAGAGGAAGAAATGCAATGATAGCCAGGGATATAGTGAGTGCTATATCGGAGGTTATAAAAGGAGCAGAACATGATGGACAACAGTAACTTTAACAGAGTGCAGGCTGTGATAAATCTTGACAATATAAGGGATAATATCACGGCTATGAAGAGGCTTATAGACGGTGATAAGAAGATGCTGGCGGTCATAAAGGCAGACGCCTATGGACACGGCGCTGTCGAGGTGGCAGAGGCACTTGATGATCTTGTGGATTTCTTTGCAGTGGCATTCATCGATGAGGCTTTGGAGCTTAGAAGAGCAAATATAGATAAGCCTATATTGATACTGGGCTACACAGATCCCTCGGATTACGAACTGCTTCTCAGATATGATGTCAGACCTGCCATGTATGAGGTGGACGATGCACAGAAGCTCTCGGAGCTTGCGGTGAGCATGAATACAAAGGCAAAGATCCATATCAAGGTCGATACAGGCATGGGAAGAATCGGATTCACATGTGATGAAGATGGCGTGAAGAACATAGAAAAGATCAGTCAGATGCCGGGCATAGAGATAGAGGGGATATTTACCCATTACGCAAAGGCTGATGAACTCGACAAGACCGCTGCAAATGGTCAGCTTGAGAAGTTCAGGTGGATAAACAGCCAGCTTGAGGCACTTGGAATACACATACCTGTAAGGCATATATCTAACAGTGCGGGTATCATGGAGATGGACAATTCGGATTTTGATATGGTCAGATCGGGAATAGTCACATACGGACTTTATCCATCAGATGAGGTAGATAAGAATATAGCGGCTTTGAAACCTGCTATGAGACTTATGTCCAAGGTTATATTTGTGAAGGACGTAAAAGCCGGAACAGGTATAGGATATGGATGGTCCTATATAGCGGATCATGATATAAAGGTTGCGACGGTGTCGGCAGGATATGCCGATGGATACCCAAGAGCACAGTCCAATATAGGCAGAGTTATCATCCATGGAGAGTATGCTCCGATCATCGGAAGGGTGTGCATGGATCAGTTCATGGTTGACGTGAGCCACATTGATGGTGTAAAAGTAAGAGATGACGTAACTCTCATCGGACAGGATGGAGACAGAGAGGTAACTGTCGAGGAGGTGGCAGCGCCTGCCAACAGCTTTAATTACGAGCTGGTATGTAACATATCAAGACGAGTTCCGAGAACATACATAAGGGACGGCAGAGAGCTTGGACAGGTAAACTATCTTCTGGATTAACGAATAACCGGTACTGTCATGGGCAATACTTTTTTTAGAGTGGAATACATACTATATAAGTATATAGCCACATTCAATGAAAGTATTTGTGGGGTGAACAGAATTGGTGATCAGACGTGGGGATATTTATTACGCGGATCTAAGACCGGTGGTTGGATCGGAGCAGGGAGGCATACGACCTGTTATAGTAGTTCAGAATGAGGCTGGGAACAGACACAGTTCCACAGTCATAATAGCTGCGATAACCAGCAAGATGAAGAGGCCAAAACTTCCAACACATATCATGCTTGATTCTTCAAGCTGTGATATAGCGAAGGATTCCGTCATATTGTTGGAACAGCTCAGGACTATAGACAAACAGCGCCTGAAAGAAAAGGTGTGTCACGTTGACGCTGATGTGCTGAGGCGCGTTGATGAAGCTCTGAAGATAAGCCTTGAACTGGCATAAAATAATATATGAGGTGATACAGACTATTATATGAAGATTTTTAACAAAAAATCAGAAGAGGAAAAGGTAGAAGAAGAGATCATATCCATGGTGAACGAGGGAAATGAGCAGGGACTTATAGAGGACTCTGAGGCCCAGTTTATTACAAACATATTTGAGTTCACTGACAAGGAGAGCAGAGATGTGATGACGGCCAGACTGAACGTCATGGCTATAGACAAGAACTCTGATCTGGACGAAGTCATGGAGATAATGATAGAGAATAACTATTCAAGATATCCGGTGTATGACGGTGATCTTGACAACATAGTTGGAATAATCTATTTCAAGGATTTTGTGAAGGAATATCTGCGAGATAAGACGAAATCACTGGCTGAGATCATGGTTGAGGCTACATTTGTACATCCTACGTACAACATAGCAAAATTGTTCCGCAGGATGCAGACGGCAAAGATACATATGGTCATAGTTGTGGATGAGTATGGTCAGACAGAGGGAATCGTGACCATGGAGGATATTCTGGAAGAGATAGTCGGCAACATACTTGACGAGTACGATGATGCCAGCGAGGATATCAAGAAGCGTGGCGATATGTACATAGTCAGTGGTAAGGCTGAACTGGATGAGGTGAGTGACGTACTGGGGATAGAATTCCCGGACGAGGACTTCCAGACGCTGAACGGATTTCTGCTGTATGAGCTGGGGAGACTTCCATATGCGGATGAGGAGATAGAGATAGTGTATCAGAACTACAGATTCACTTCCCTGTCGGTAAATAACAACATGATCGGTGAGGTAAAGATCACAAAGGTTGAAAAAACACAGTAATAGTGTTAATATACGTAACTAGTAATCAAGAGAAAGAGGAGAATTAACGATGTCAGGACATTCAAAATTTGCGAACATCAAGCACAAGAAGGAAAAGAACGATGCAGCAAAGGGTAAGATCTTCACAATCATTGGTAAGGAGATCGTGGTAGCAGTAAAGGAAGGCGGAGCAAATCCTGAGAACAACAGTAAGCTTCGTGATGTAATCGCCAAGGCGAAGGCGAACAACATGCCTAACGATACTATCAAGCGTGGTATCGAGAGAGCAGCAGGAGATGCCAATTCAGTAAACTATGTAGTGAATACATATGAAGGCTACGGTCCCGCCATCATAGTAGACACTCTTACAGACAACAAGAACAGAACAGCAGCCAATGTCCGTAACTGCTTCACAAAGGGTGGCGGTAACGTAGGTACAACAGGCTGTGTATCATATATGTTTGATCACAAGGGACAGATCATCATTGCAAAGGAAGACTGTGATATGGATGCAGACGACCTCATGATGATGGCACTGGATGCAGGAGCTGAGGATTTCTCAGACGAGGATGACAGCTACGAGATCATCACAGCACCTGAGGATTTCTCGCAGGTAAGAGAGAGCCTTGAGAAGGAAGGTATAAAGATGGTTGAGGCTGAGCTCACAATGATACCTCAGAACTATGTTGATATAGACGATCCTGAGGTTGTCAAGAAGTTCACAAGGATTATAGATATGCTTGAGGAGGACGATGACGTTCAGGCAGTATATCACAATGCAAATCTTCCAGAAGAGGACGATGAGGACTGATATATAATTGCAAGTAATATGATAACAGATAATTAATCAGATGATCACGTCATTGCAGCATAGCTTGAAATAGAACTTCCGCACCTTATATATGGTGTGGAAGTTCTATTTGAGTAATGACGGCATGGATGGTATCTGTGTCTGTTATATACGGAATGAGTATTGTTAGGAGAAGAGATGAAGGGAATACTTAGATATCTTAAGGACTATAAGAAAGAGTCCATACTTGCCCCGCTTTTTAAGATGTTGGAGGCAACATTTGAATTGCTTATCCCGATCGTCATGGCAAATGTCATCGATGTCGGTATAGCAGGGCGTGACATAAGCTACGTTGTGAAGATGTGTCTCGTCATGATACTTTTGGGAATTATCGGTCTGGTGTGTTCTATCACCGCCCAGTATTTTTCGGCAAAGGCTGCTACAGGATTTGGAACAGCACTTCGAAATGATCTGTTCAGGCATATTACATCACTTTCATACACAGAGATCGACAGCATAGGAACATCCACACTGCTCACGAGAATGACCAGTGACACGAACCAGGTACAGACAGGAGTCAACATGGTGCTCAGACTGTTCCTCCGTTCACCGTTCATAGTGTTCGGTGCCATGATCATGTCATTCACCATCGACGTGAAGTCGGCCATGACATTTGTGGTGACCATACCGGCACTTTCAATTGTTGTGTTCGGTGTTATGGCACTCAGCATACCTCTGTTCAAGAAGGTGCAGAACAGACTGGACAGAGTCACACTGCTCACCCGTGAGGGACTTGAGGGCGCGAGAGTTATCAGAGCCTTCAACAGACAGAACAAGGAATTTGAAGAGTTTGACAAGTCCACAGATGACCTGATGAAGTTCCAGCTCCTTGCAGGACGTATATCAGCGTTTATGAATCCTGTAACTTACGTGATAATCAATCTTTCAACTGCAGCTATAATCTGGATCGCAGCGGGACAGACAGATGCGGGAATCATCACACAGGGAAAGGTCGTCGCACTTGTCAACTATATGTCACAGATACTCGTCGAGCTCATCAAGCTCGCAAACCTTATCGTGACGATCACCAAGGCTGTTGCCTGTGCAAAGAGAATAAATGCAGTCATGGATCAGCAGCCATCCATAACAGATGGATCAGGCAAGACAG
>OLHG01000687.1_pt1 | contig 23312 bp, 12 predicted proteins | sample 1605971 | NCBI WGS metagenome assembly OLHG01 (sample SAMN03283289) | human gut metagenome | biome: human-associated habitat; material: feces | host: Homo sapiens | place: Peru | collected 2012 | reverse complement strand
AAGAGAGTTTGCAAGGTCGCTTTCGGCAATTTGGTTTCCGAAGCTGTCTTGCAATGCCTGTAATGCGTCGTTGGCCTCACGGTTTTTGTTTTGCAGACTTCTCAACTTTAATTTCATTCCCAAAATTTCCATCGACGCAGCAGCCCGTGCTTGTACGCTTACGGGGGCAGCGGTTCCTTGCGAAGTTTGTGGTCTCGCTTGCATAGCACCAGCTGCTTCCTTACTCCGGTCTTCAATGGCTTTCTCTTGCTTGGTAATTTCTACCGTTGTATGAGCTACCTCTTTACCCAAAGACTGCATTTCTTCTTTAGCTCCCTCAACAAGAGCCTTTTCCTTGAGTTTGTTAATATAGTCAGTTAATAACGCCGTATTTTGCTTATAGGCTTTCCCCTCTCCATTCACGGTAGCAATATAGTTAGGTACGGCTTTCTGTATCTCAAGGATAGCCGCCTTCCTTTCTTTCACCGACCTTGTGTTGTCATTAACGATTTTTCTCAGATGCTCCAATCGGCCACTTTCTTCCGCCGCTTTTACTTCTGCTTGGTCTTGGACTTTATTTAGCTCTTTCTGAGCTCTTGTCATCGAAGCAAGTTGCCTAACATACTTTATCGCAGTCATCGTCAGAAATACGACAGCCATTGCTACAGCTGCGATTACATTCGCCTTTTGCGCTGCGTTCAGCCTACGCCATGCAGTTGTAAATAGATTCGTCTTAGCTGCTGCGGTAGCATTAGCATTTCCGAGCGCAACGGTTGAAGTAGTCTCGAAGGCTTTAGCTGTGGCATCAGCGGTTGACGCAGCAGTAGAGGCTTTCGTAGTAAAGATGAGTTTACCCAAATACATGATACCAGAGCCGATAGTTTCAGTCCACTTCGCTTTCAGCATCGCGAGGTAAACAACCGTATATCGTAAGGCTCTGCCAATAGGCCCATCATCGGTAATGAAATTGACCAATACACGTAAAGCGCTGATGATACCGCCAAAGAACCGCTGAGAGGAATCATTAACGAAAAACTCTTGAAGCTGATTCTTTAAACGCTCCCATCTGGCAGCAGTTGTATCGTTCATCTTGTCATACTCCTGCTGAATGGCAATATTATCGGCATAGGCTTCTTTAGCCGTACCGAGGTTTTTACGCAATTCGCCAACATTCTGGGAAAGACCGGCGAATACAATACCTGCACGAGCACCCCGCTGATCGAGTTCCTTCATAATCTCGCCCATGCCGCCCGTACCTAATAGTTTTTCGATACCGTCTGGATTCAAATTCTGGTCGTGGATATGTTGCAGAATCATCAGAATGACATCCATAGCCTTACCACTATCATATAAATCACGGATGGTCTTTGGCGTAACACCAATAGCCCGCGCAATATCAAACGCATGGTTCTTGATAGCCGGGATCATTCTGGAGATTGCCGTGGCAGCCATCTCTGTACCCATACCGAGCTCGTCGACGGTAGCACCGAGGGCGGCTACCTGGTCCACGGTGATGCCACTCTGCGCACCCACGGCACCGACACGTTTCACGAAGTCGGCAACAGGCTGGGCGGCGGCAGCAGTGGTGGCACGCAGACGGTCGATGGTAGACGCGATCTTTTCCATGGCCACGGCGGTGGCAGACGAACCTTGCACGGTACCGTCCTCCATCTGCTTGCGAATCTTATTTACTTCTCCCGTTGCCAAAGCCACTTTCATCATTTCAGTAGCACCTTCCTCACCCATTTCGGGCAGAGCAACGTGCAACATATTGGCAGCCTCGGTGAAGCCACGCACGTCCTCCTCGGTATGCAAACCGAGCTGACCGGCGGCGGCGGCCATATCCATAAGGTCTTGAATAGGGGTACGTGTGTCGAGTTTGGCAAGATTATCAGACAACCGTCCTACCTGGTCCGCCGTGAATCCTGTTGTCTTTCGCACCTCACCCATCTTGTCGGAGAGCGTCATCATGTCGCCCATGGCACCACCAATCTTTTCGATGGCCACCTCGCTACCCATATACAGCGTGATATAGGTTTTCAGTCGCGACACGGCTTTCTCAAACGCACTCGTGGTACCCTTGGATTCATTGCCGAGATTCTTCATCTCAAAATCGGCATTGCGCACCTTCTCGGCCAGCTCGTCATACGCCTTCTGACCCTCCTTGGTGGTACGGCTCATGTCGTTCAACGCCTTGCGACCCTGCTCCACCGCCATCTTCAGCTCGTTGAAGGAACGACCCTTGGGAGCGTTGAGAACAGCCTGCATCTCCTTGGTGACACCTCCAACACGTTTTTCTTCGAGGGCGATACCGGCGAGTGCCTCACGAATAGCTTTGTATTGGTCTGACCCTTTGGCGGTGGTAGCCAGCGTGGATTCCAATATCTGCCTGGCTTGCCGCAGCTGCTCGTTGGTACCCTTGAATGAGCCATCAAGCCCCTGCTTGCCAAAGCTCAGAGCGTCCTCCAAAGACACGGCTTCACCCTTGGCCTCCCTCAGTTTCTGCGTAAGATTGTCAATGGCATTGGCATACCTCGAAGCATCCACATTGTTGTTAGTGGCACGCTGTGCTTGTTGCAAGACACCGATGGCCTTTTCCATCTGTTCTATAGAAATACCTTTTTGTTCTGCTTCCGCGGCAGTCTTCTCAGCTTCTGCCAGACGGGTAGCTTCCTCCGTCTCGCGTTGCAACTGGTCGGTATATTCCTGTCGTTCCGCAGTCAGTGAAGCCAACTTGTTTTTGAGTTCGTCCATTTGCTTGGACGACTCTTCAAACTCTTTGACATCCACAGGACCTTTTACAGAACTAAGTTTTTGCGCAAACTCCGAAATCTGTTGCTGAGTAGCATAAATCTGTTCATTATATTTCCGTAGGGTCGTCTCTGCTTTTGCCGTTGCTTCCTCGTTAGCTTTCATCAAAGACGCATACTTGCTGGTGGCCTGCTCTATCTTTGCGTCAGACTCCTTAATGATTGAACTGCGTTGTGCATACAATTCACGGATAGTCTGATGGGTAGAATCAAGCATACCCTTAGCTGGTTTGTTTTTCCGCTGTTCACTTGGGAGTGCATTGAGTGTTTCAAGCATCTTGCGCCCCGCCTCGATGCGTGCGTTGATAGAGCTGATGGCTTCCTCCTTCTGTCGTCTCATCAAGGCAATCTCATCTCTCTGAGCTTGAATAGCCTTTTCGCGCTCTGCTTTCTCGGTCATAAAGGTACGGCCGAGGTCGTTTCTCTCCTGTTTCTGTTTGCTAAGGATCTCATTTAGTTTAGACAGTTCAGCAGCATAGTGCTGAATGTCATCCAGCTCAAATCCAGGAACAGAGTCGGCGAGTTTCTTCATCTCTGATTGCGTGTTGGCAATCTTTTCATCCAACTTTTCAAGTGCTGTTTTCTCTGAAGCGGTCGCTTCGCTATCCTCTTTGATAAGTTGGGCAAGTTTCCTGTTGGCATCAGCGAACCGCTGCTTGGCTTCCGCGGAGTTTTCTATGGCCGCCTTTTCTTCTTCGAGTTTTTTGATTTCATCTTGAACAGATGCAATCACCTGCTTGTAGTCTTTCGGCCTAATTTCGTAGCCTTGCAATTCGGCCATTTTCGCCTGCATAGCCTGTATGCGCTGGTCTATGTTCGTAACGGCCGATTGCTTTTCGCTTTTGAGAAGTTCAACCCGCTCTTTCTGTGCCGCTATCGCTTTCTGACGCTGTTCGGCTTCTTTTGCAAAGCCGTCAGCAGTAACCTTTCTTTGTTCTTCCTGCTCATGCAACAGCGTGTTGGCTTTTTGCAAACTTTCTACAAACGGATTTAGGTTAGTACTACGATTACCAATCTTATCCATTTCCGCATTAAGTTTTTCCATATCGCCATTCACGCGGCCAATCTCACCTTCAACATTTGCAAGAGTTTCACGCGTTTTCGCCGTTGCACGTTCCACTCGGCTATCAACGGGTTCTACATCCCTTACACGTTGGCCGGAAGCTACGTAGCTAATATCCATTGCCTGACTAACGGGCATGACTTCCCCTCGCAACTCTGCGGCATGTTGTTTCATGTCGCTGAGCCGCTGGTTCAGTCGTCCAATGGTCTTTTCGTTCTCAACCCATTGTGGATTGGTTTCATCGCCGATGACACGGTTTTCTTGCCGGAGCAGCTCAATGGCTTTCTCGATACTCTCGATGGAGAGCTGACGGTTTTGTGCCTGTGTCTGTTGAGCGTTGTGGATGACCTTTGCCTGTTCGTCCACGGCGGCATTGTTCTGCCTGATAGCCTCCTTCTCACGGTTGAGAGCGGCGATATTCTCGTTACGCTTACCTTGCAGCTCGGTGAGTTTCTTGCTTTCGTCTTGCAGTTTCTTCTCACCCTCGCCCTGCGCTTTGTTGAGTGCATCACGCTTGGCGGCAGCCACCTCGTCGGCATGGGCGGATGCCTCTATCTTCTCCGTTGCGGTCTGCATCTGCTGCTGCAAGTCGCTTTCGAGCTTCGTCTGCTTTTCTTTCTCCTTGTTCAGCTTCTCCGTGATACGCTGACGCTCCTTGTCAATGTCAATTTCCGTGTCAACTACCGGCTTTGCTTTTGTATTACCGAGATTTTTCAGCTGTGCCTGCAGGTCGGCTACTTTTTTGTCGGCTTCACTGATTTTAAGCGTAGTGTCTGCCACCGCTTTAGACGACTTTTCCGCAGCACGCTTGGCTGTCTCCGCTGTACGCTCGGCTTCACGGGCCTCCTTGTTCAGCGTACCGCTCTTCTTATTGCGCTCGTTGTTCTCGCGCTTGATGGCGTTGACGACATCCTCCTGCGCCTTGACCTGCCGGTTCTGCTTGCTTATCTCGTCGGCGTACTTCTGTGCGGTCTCCTTGTGCTGGTTGAGTTGCTCCTGCTGCACTTTCATCTGAGCCTGGGCATCGTCGATGATTTTCTGCTGCGCCTCGTGCCGTTGCTTGGTATCCTGCGCCACATCCGCATCGAGCTTAGCAGCCTCACGACGTGCGTCGTTGGCATCGACGAGTTCACCACGCAAGCGTTTCTCCTGCGCGATTTGCTGTTCAAGGCCTTTGCTAATGGCCTGCAGCTGGCGGTTGTACTCCTGCCACTCCGGACTGAATTTTTCCGTGAGTTGCATCATATCCTCCAACCCTTTCTTCTCACGCTGCAACACCTCGTCGGCCACATGGCCACCATTGTTGAGCGTTTCTATGACCTCATTGGTACTGCCTTTGAGCTTGTCGAGGACGATATTTGCCTGGTCGATGATTTCCTTAATGACCAAAGCCTTGCGGCGGTCGCCATCATCGCCGAGGATGAGACGGTCGTATTGCCGCTTGCCACCGTTCACGCCCGCCTTAATCTGCTGACCTGTAAGCGCCTCGATGTTGCCCGTAGCGGCATGCTTCCACAACTCATCCCATGCCTTGGCACCCTTGGTAAGAGCGGCGGCGGCTTCCATATACGACTTGGCCAACCGCTGCTGGTTCTTGATTTCCTTCTCAACATCGGTGGGCTTGCCTTCGAGGGTTATTTTTTTGAATCCCTGCTGTAATTTCTCTTGCAGGAGTTCTACTTTTTTGTTGCACTTCTCCGCCTCCTGCTTCATACTGTCAATGGCTTGGTTGGCTTGACGGGCATCAGCTTGGAACTCAACGGCTGCGATTTGTCTTGGAATAGCACTCATATCTGTGTCTGTGTTGTTTTGCTGTTAATAGGATTATCTGTTTACATCCATACCACGTGAGAAGAGGGCACGGTTGACAAGGTCGGCATTAGGCTTGACCGAAGCCATAGCGAAAGCGATGATCGAAATGCCGGCATAAGAGAAATGGTCTTGCACATAGGTGACGAACTTCAAGGCATTGCGGCGCATCTCGGTGGCTACGGCAGGGCGGGCCTTGCGGGTCTTGCCCGGGACTGGAATAGGCATCCACTTGGGCTGGGGAATGTCGGGAGGCAGTTGTGTGAACGGGTCGCCCTTGCCCAGAGCGAGTTCGAGAAACTTCTCGTAGTAGAGATACTGCGCATGGAATATCTGTACGTTGCCATTCGCCTCGCTCCATGTCATCCACCGGATAGAGCGGAGCAGCTGACCCGTAGAAGAATATTTCTTGGTCTTGCCGTTCTTATTGTACCGCTCCGCCACGGCCGCACTCTGTCGGGCGACGTTGGCCTTGGAGTCACGCTGACCGAAACGGACAAAGTTGCTTATCCTTCCCAAGATGCGCTCATCTCTCCAGTCGAACCTGCCGGAAAGGATTTTCTCGCCATACGGGTCACGCTGCGCCCAAAGAGGATTGTCTGCCATGGCTTATGATTCTTTTGGTTTTGCTTCTGTCGCTTCTATTCTTTTTGCTTCCATCAGTCGAAGCGTCACTTCCGCAAGACAGTGCTGCCACCGCTTTTTCATGTCGCCACCCTCGCGTTCCACGACATCGAACCGTTTGTACAGTTCTGTCTCTAACAAGGCGATGGAGCCGTGGCCATAGGCGGGGACGTCTGGGTTAGAAAGCTGTTGCTCGCAATAGCAAAGGAAACGCAGGGCACGCTGACGAGCCGCATGATATGCTTCACGGATATGCTCTGAGAGGTGCTTGTAGTAAGCCACCCCATTCCTATCTCCGCTTTTCTCCAAGTTTTTGTCTTTTTCATGCCTTTTCCATTTCTTGGCTTTCTTCTCTAATATGATTTCGAGGATTGCCTGAGCTGCGATTTCCGTATCGTCTGGTTCGGGTGTCATAGGCGCGTCATCTATGCCTTGGATGCGCAAAGGCGTTATGGGGGAGGCCTTCTTGCGTTTGAATATGTTTATTTTCATGATTTCACTGTTTATGCGTTCTCACCGGAGATGGTTTCCACCGTGCCGGTCTTACTGTTATCGAGGGTTGTGAGCGTCTGCTGCTTGATATGCCATTCGGCTTTCGCCCAGTCATTATAGTTTGCTACGGCGTTGAGAAAATGGCAATAGCCACGTTGGTGTATAGATAGCATCTGTTGCTTGAGCAATTGCATCTCACGCAGTGCCGTGCCACCATTAGAGGCCGCCACCATTGGCACTCCCACGAGACGAGGATCCACCTGCAGGGCAAGGAAGATAGGGGAGGTGCTTAACTCTAATTCATCCTTACCGGCTTTCACAGTGTCGGAGGACGTGTCTTTTACATCAACCACCTCGATGTTATGGTGCTCCTTGCCATCAGCTCCGAGCCACATGAATTGTCGCATCATTTTGCCGTTGTTCTCCCTGTGCCGCAAGAACTCTTCCACGTTGCTGTCGAGGTTGTCGATGAACTCCTGTTGCTTCTCGGCATTGCCTTTATAGCCTTCGTCGGCAAACACTTGGTCAAGGTAGTCAAGGGAGATGTAGATAATCCTGCCCCACGACGTGTTGTTCTCACGCTGCTTATACTTGTCGTAGAGTATTGTCGCGGAGAAATCAAACGCCTTGCTCGTGAACACGCTCCACCATGTGCATTGGGGATAATAAGGCTTTTGACCGCTTGGATAGAAGGTAGGGCACACTATCCATGTAGGGCGATCCTTGATGCGTGTCTTGACATTCGACTGCACGAGATAGCGTATCTCGGATAAAAGATGTTGTGGCATGGCACAAGGATACATCTTGAACGAGTTGTCAACAGGCGTGCCGACAACCTCTACTTTCGTGCCAAAGGCACCCTTGGTGCGAAGACTGTCAGAGAAATAGACATTACGGATGTAGCGGTTCCTGTTCATCACTCCCAACCTTGTTGAATGGCACGGCAAGAAACCTATTCGTGTGATACGAGGTTTCTCTGGATAATCCCAACGTCGAGACCGTCCTCGCTGCAACCCCACAGTGGGAAAGTAGATGTTCAGCATCATGTTGTCTGTCATGCACTGCGACAGGTGCAAATCAATGTCATTCTCCTCGATGAATTCCTTCGCCCCGGGAATATGGGTATAGGTGCGCAAGTCCTTATTTGGCTCATTGGGATTATCACACACTTCGTAGCCGTAGTATGATTTTTCCCAGTCTTGAAACTCTTGCTTCGCCCTCTGTAAAGCTACACTGTCTTTGTGAGTTGGTGCGTATTGGTTTGACGTGATGCTTGACGCGTCAGAGGAACGCTCTTGTTCCTCGAGTTCGTCGATGCGCTGCCGCAGAACATCTCCCGCATCCTTGTATTCTACAAGGTCATTAGGGCCGAGACGGTACATCAGCCTGGCACCTAATCCTCCTGCAAGGTCGGCGAGGTACTGGAGTGGGGCGGCGGTGTAAGGACTTGACATCGCCAATGGTGGAATTACGGATGGAATATTATCAGCAGCTCCCCATTTGACATAGCCATCGCCCAACGTTTTACCATCTTCATCCGTAGGCTTGACGATAGGTTCGTTGTTACTATAAAAGCTCCACGCCACGCTTGCCAATGGCCCATTGCTCCAAGAGCCTGCGCCTAACGCGCACGCCATATCTTGTGCTCCAGACCGGGCGGCATCTGCGACAGCAAGACTGATGTTTCTCACGTCGCCATTCTTCAGCAAATCGACGGCGACATAGCCACGTCCATTGAGATCGCGGTTAATACGCTCAAAGTCCTGTTTTGTTTTAGGATGCTGTATCATGATGCCGCCCATGCTTGTAGGGTTTAATCTTGCAGATCCCCTACCCAGATTTGCCATCGACTTTCCGGTACCATTCTTTCTACTCATAATTTTTTTGAGATGTAAATTTACCCGAAAGTTATCTTTTTTTTGTGTTGCCGTCAAGGGCATAAAAGTGGTGAAAAACGGCGTGTCCCGACCTCACGGCCAAGCCACGCCCTTTGGTTCAGCCGTCTCCCGACGGCCGTCCCCTCATCTGTTCAATTAACCTATCACAAAAAGAAAACCAAAAATAAATCAAATACGTTATCCTGATTAATCTCTTTTACCTTTGGCCTACCCAATGCCTATCATTATTCGCAACGGCAAGCGAATCTTCCCCAAGAACGGCAGATGCTTCCATTTCTACCTCTAACTGACCGCAGCGTCGCTTAGCTCTCGGTGGGATGTTCACGGGCATCCCACTTTACATCATTATTCTTTCCTCTTCTTTCTTTCCTTTTCTTTCCTTTCCTTTCCTCGCTCTTTCCTTTTCTCACTTCGTCCACAGCGTCAGCCACACATCCACGAACCCTGCCACCTCAGCCCAGTAGAGCCTGTGGAAGTACGACTTGCCCCTGCTCATGTACCAAACGTTATCAAGTATCTTATACGCTTCTGCCACGGCCACATAAGCCGCATACATGGACGCCACCAGCACCGTAGGCCACCAGTTCACGCTCGTCGCCCAGCCCACGCAGCCGATGGCCGCAACCATCGCGGCACCCTTGTGTACCGGGTAAGTGCCTTTGTCGCAGTAGTTAGGCGCGACGCCCACTATCATGAGCCCCACGCAGCCCAGGAACGCCAGCGGTTGCGCGCCGCCTGCCTCCAGCATCACGGGCAGCATGGCGAGCGCGCTGCACATCATCACCAGGGAGAACACGACCCCCGCGTCCTTCCTCCAGCCCTTCAGCTGATAGAACGTGTCGCTCACCATTTCGGGGAGCCCGAATTTCCATGCCATAATTCCCAAATACGCGGCCAGCACCGCGAACGCAATAATCGAAATCATCATAATCTTGTTTTGCCTTAAAAATCTATATCAGTCTATCCAGTCTATAATAGTCTACAAAGGCCTATCGCCCTCAAAGAGATTCTTCCATCATAACTAAAACATTCTCCACGTGCATCCCACGCCCACCCACACGTCTGGCTTCCTTGTGAACACCCCATACCCGAAACCACCCGTCAGCCCCACGTTGAAGCGCCTGTTCTTCACTCTCCCCTCTACGCTCTTCGTTACGACCACCGTCTTCTGATACACCTCAATGCTGTCCAGCCTCGGCTCGTAACCGCTCACCCACGCCATGTACGTGCTGTCCTCGTATCGCTTCTGCGTTCGAGGGACAACAGCCCATACCGTGTCCTTCCGTGCGAACTTACCCGTTTCCTGCGCCTTTGAGCCACCGTCATTGCCCGTATGTCCGTCCAAAACCTCAGACAAGCGGCACGGCTCAAAGACCTTTATCTCTGCCTTTGGAACAGTCGGCTCTGTGGGGAGTACCATTGGCACCCGTATCACCCCCGTCACCACGCTGTCCGCCGCACTGGGCTCCGTTATTCGCACCGTGTCCCTCACCGTCACCGTGTCCACGGTCACCTTCCCCTTGTCGTTACGCAAATGGTGGTTGCAGTGGTTAGCCAGCCCAGCCCCAAGGCAGAAGCCGGCGAACACCGCCGCCACCATCACCCCGACAATATTGTCTTTCTCTTTCTTGCTCATGTCTATCTTGTCTATAAAAGTTCAGTTTCTCTACACCTCCGATATGCAGCTGTTCGCCTTCTTCAGCCACGCCAAGCGGTCGGCCATGCCGTTCGTGCCGCCATTGATACGCTTGGTGAGAGCCGTGTAAGCGTCCTTGTCGGCGTAGATGTTCAAGTTGTTCCGTCTCCAGAACCACAAGGCCGACAGTATCGCGTATTTCGGCCGCTCCAGCAGCTCAGGGCACTCAAGGCACTGTATCCCCGTGTCCGCTTGCAGCAGCGTGTAGTTCTTCCTGCCAGTAATCTGCAAGTAGCCACGGCCCTTATACCTCACCCCGTCGCCGGCATACACGTTGCCAAGGTCTTTCCTGCCCTCATACGCCTTGCCCGACGCTATCTCCTTAGTGTACGTCAGCCCCGCGCTCTCGTGCCCAATCTGCGCCAGGAAGTATCTCAATCTCCTCACCGTATTGAATCCATATTCCGCCATCAACGGATTCATGGTCCTCACAATCTCGAATATCTGCCTTTCCTTGCCTTTTCCGTAAAGGCTAACTAATTCACTTGCCAGCATCTTTCCTGCCTCCTGTTTTTTTATTGTTACCGTTGTTATGGACATTACCTATCCTGCCCGTCAAGGTTTATCTCCAGCTGCTTCGGGTAGCCTTCCTTTATGTCATACTTCTCAACCTCTTCCACTGTCTTTAGCTTCCGCACCTCCGCCTTGTGCCTCGCCGTGGTGTTAAAGCACTCCAGCGCGTACAGCTCAATCGCCGACAGCAGCTTAATCACCGTGTCGCATGGTATCGTCAGCTTCACGTCGTCCATCCACAGGTCGGTCGTCTCCTGCCCTGCCGCTTTCGTTATCTCCGTCGAGTTCATCAACCCGACCCTCGTTGCCTTGTCGAGCCAAAACTCGTTGCCGTTCAGCTTAAAACCGTTCACGCTTGTAGACGTATCGTAGGCGTTTATCTCGGCCACCTTGCCGGCAATAGCGTCGGAGAGCGTAGGCACGAGATGGGGCGGCTCTGGCGTCTCCTCCGTACCCGGTGAAGAACCTTCACCAACGTGCTCAGCGGCGTGCTCCCTCACGTATGCCTCATATTCGTCACGGCTTACCTCCGTGTAGTTCTCCACCTTGTCGTACCGTCCGAGGACAACAGTCTCCGAAAAGCTGTCACCGTTCCTCAGCATCATGCCCTCCGAGGCCGAAAGCACCGTCAGGCCGTTTATCTTCTTTGTTTCCATAATATTGTTTTTTAATTTTTCCGTTTATTCAAACTGCACCGTCCAGCCCTTGTCCGTGGCTATCTTTAGGTCGTCGTCCGATATGGGGTCTGAACCCTTACCGCCAAGGCTCACCGGCTTGTTGTTAACGCCGAGAGTCAGCGTCTTGGCCTCCGTCACCGTCTCCAAGCCGTTGATGAAGACCATGCAGCTGTCACGGGTCATGCGTCTTGACACTGCCCTGAAGTCGTTACGTATGCCCCTCAGCGTACCTGTAAGCTCCCTGGGGTTAGTTTCCCACGGGAAGAAGTCGATACTGCCGCACGGCGAAAAGTCTATCAGCCCTATCCTCAGCGTCTCAAGATTATCTAAGGTAGTGAAACAATGGTCCCAGTTTCTGCATTTCGTGATATTGCAGCTGCTGAGGTCTATTTCCCGAAGGCTCTCGCAGTCGTAGAAGCAACCATTCATATCCGTCACGTTCGCTAACGTCCACTTGCTCGTGTCAAGAGATTGAAGAGAACCGCAGCCGTAGAAGCATTGAGACATATTCGTCACGTTCCCAAGCATCACATTTTCGGGGAGCGTGAGCGTCTGGAGGCCCGAAGCAAAATATAAGAAACGAGCCATATCAGTAGCTGCCTCGAAGTCCCAGCCGCTGAGGTCAATACTTCTGATTAATTCGTTTTTTCGATAACCTATCACCATGTAGCTCTCTCCCGGCATGACGCTCCGCTTCCCTGCGTAATAGACAGCGGCCGCGCTCGGACCAAGACTTCTCGTGTTCAGCATGCTCTTGACATTACCGTCACTACCGTCAAGATACACGAACTCGTCCGTGCCCTTGATGGTGTTCTTTATCGCCTCCGCAAGCTTGACATCCACCTCGAGGTGGTTGTCCTTGATATACTGCAACAGCTCTTCGAGATGCGCCGCTTTCTCCGTGAATCCCTGCTCCCTTTCGCCCTCTGCCGTTACACGGGTGTTCTCAGCCTCTACGCGTGCCGTCTCAGCTGTCACCCTTTCATTCTCCGCCTCCTGTCTTGCCGCTTCCGCCTCAGTTCTCGCGTTCTCAGCCGTCACCCTTTCGCCCTCTGCCGTCACCCTTGCGTTCTCTGCGTCAACCCTTGCGCTCTCTTCCGTTACCCTCGCGCTCTCTGCTGACGCGCGTCCCTGCTCGGCAGCCAGTCTCTGCCCTTCGCTGCTCTCGCGCACCTGTTCTGCTTGCACTCTCTCCGCCTCATTGTTTGCGCGTGTAAGCTCAGCTTGCACCCTTGCCTCTTCGCTCTTCGCCCTTAGTTCTTCACTTTTTGCTCTTCCCTCTTCACTCGCCTTTATTGCGTCGCTCAGTTCGCTCATCGCTTTATTTTGCGCCAGCGCCTCCTTCACCAGCGCGTCCAGCTCCCTGTCAGGCGGCAGTATCACCACGGCCGTGTCCATCTCCACCGAATCCTCGCCCTCGTCAGTGTTGCCAAGCTCCGTGTCGGCGTCAGCGTTCCTGTCAACGATAGCCACCTGCTCATACTCGTTGCTTCGCCAGTCGTTGCCGAAGATTTTGCCGCGCACCTCCAGCGCGTAAGTGCCTAAGGGTATCCGGTCTCCCTCGACCCTCGCCACTATCACGTTGTCCTCTTTCGCGTCTATTGTGTGAGCCAGCTCCAGCCGCCTGTACGCCGAGCACAACCTCACCATGATGTCGGTGCAGCCCGGCAACGGGAACGCCACCTTCTCGCCATCAACTATCTTCACCACTGGTATGCGCATGGTGAAGTCATTACCTCTCACTATCCTTTTCATATCGTGTTTTTTTATTAAGTCTATCTCGTCTATAAAAGCCTAAATCCTCACTTTTCCTTCTCCTTTCCCACCTTCTCGAACGCCTCCTCCACGGCCTCGCCCATGGCAGGGTCTTTCTGCCTTGCCAACGCCACGGCGAAACCCTTGCCAAAAGCCATCAGATACCCCTTGATGGTGCGCTTCTCTATCCTCACGTTGTGTATGTAGAGGAAGTGGCCACCTATGGAGCTTATCTCGCACAGGCAGGCTATCACGCCGCCGACCCACGCGCCGAAGATGTAGTTTATGCCCACGAGCGGCAGAAAGCCAGCGCCTATCGCTTCCGCCACCATCATCAGCATGAGGTAGTCGATAAACTTGTTCATGCTACGCCGCCACGCCCGCGAGCGGCGGAACTTATACACCTCCGCCAGCACCTTGTCACCTTGCTTTAACGCCTTGTCGCGTCTCATCCTGCTCTCCTTGCACCCGAAGCGGAAGTCGAGCATACACAGCAAGCCGATAGCTATCCAAATCCACTTGGAGTCCGTCAGCATCTGCGTTATCTCCGAGGAGAACAACGTCATGCCGAAAGCTCTTACCCCTGTATGCACGCTGTTCCCCGTCAGGAAACTTGTCTGTAATACCGAGCTGCCCATCGCCATACTTTACCTGTTATTGTCGTTATCGTTCTTTTCGTTCTCACGATTCTACATTCTTCACTCTTCGTCCTTCACTCTAAGGGGGGATGGGTCTACATCATCCACAACCCGCAACCAATCACGCCGCCAATGCACGTGAAAGCCCAGTCCAGCGCGTCGCTCTCGCCCTCATAGGTCTGGTCGGCGACCTCCTTCAAGATGCCCACCACCACAGTCACCATCAAGGCGAAGCCAGCGCACGTCCAGCGTCCCTCGCCAGCCACGCCCTGCATCAGCATGGCCGTGAAGAAGGCTATCACCAAGCCAGCCAATAAGTGCAAGTACCTTTCAGCCCCTGCCTTTGCCAGCCACTCACCAATACTCTTAAACACATTGTAAACCTTTTTCATAATCTCTTTGCCTTTAATCGTTATCGTTGTTATTGTCTATTCCGTTACGTATATCGTTGCCAAGCATCTGACTACCATAGTCAACGAGTCATATAAATCGTATACCAAACCCCATTATTGTAATAGAATAAGGACCATTGCCCCGCGGAATCGGAAGTAAAGCTTGTGCTATTATATGTGCCACTCTGGAACCGATGTCCGTTGCCGGCGTTAAAATCAATTCTGTCCCTTGTCTGTATTACGACGATCAACATGCCGTCGGGCGGGTCGCTCGGCATGTTGAATGTGCCGCCACTGCACAAATAGAAGCAATGCTTCTTGTCTGCGGTAAAGCTGCCGCCCGTGCTCGACGCGAAGCACATGCCTGCGAATAGCGACGGGCCTCCTAATGCCGCAAGACAGAAATCTCCCTGTGTCTCTATGCCGAGTGCGGCATGTTCGGGGTTGTTCTCAAAAGAGTCAGAACCATTCCCCAACTTCTCCAACTTGATATAGTTGTAGAAGGTGCTTGCTGAAGAGGTAGATCCTACACGGTGGACTATATAATTCTTATCAGAGCCCGCAAAGCGGGAGTCTATATGTCCATTTCCCCAAAAAACAGATGATACTCTTTGATTCGCGCTGCCGGACACAGAGATATTGTTCGACGACAACCCTAATCCTCGCTGCGCTATTTTATTTTGCGAAGAGTCGGACACCAATATCACGCCGCTCGCCATACCCTCTTCGTCGAAATTGAAGAAACTGATATGTCCGCCCTTGGCCGTGATGTTTCCATTCTCATCGACGGAGAAATTAGTCATATTGAGCTTAAACTTGCCGTTATTGTCAACGTAGAAATTTTCCGACTCAAGCGTAAACGTTTTGGCCGTCACGGAACCCTTGAATGATGCGTTTCCCTCACCGACGATATTGCCATCCTTATCAATGTAGAATGTCATAACGCCGCTGTTGTTCCGCACGACGAAGTTATCCGTTGTGGCGATTATCTTCCGGCTCTTGATGTCTATTCCCGTGGCAAGCAAGTTTGGCTTCACGTTCTTCCGTCCGTCAGTGCCGTATAATGGAGACGCGTCAAAGTAGGTATTACTGTAAAAAGACACGCTGCTGCCCTCCGTGCATGATTGGACGGCCTCCAGCACGGCCCGGTCACGATACACGCCGTTGGTGGTGCTCGACTCTTTTCCGATTACGAGGATAGCTCTCGGCACGCCCCAGTCGGCATGTACGGCCGTGTTGTCCACGTTCTCCGAGGCGCCGAACCCGTTTTGTGAGTCCCATGTTGACTTCGGATAAGACGCGCCGGTCTTGATATAGCCTAACGCGATTTTCATCCTGATTCCAAGCGGGTTCTGTGTCTGCCACAAAAGCCCGTATGTGGAAACGTCCACATAGACCTTAGACCCGCTGACGCTCGTAATATGCCACGTAGCCAGGAACCACACCTTGCTGTCCCTCGGCTGCCCGACAATGGCAAACGTGTTCCCGGCCGCTAATTCCCCAAAGCGATATAAATACTCGTTGTCCACGTCAGCATAGTATCCGCCGTTGTCTTTCCTGAGCATGTTATAAGGATTCCCGCCTTGTGCGTTAACCTGCGCGGTTGTCCATGTGTCAGGCGCAAGCCGTACAGCATCCGGCACCCACGAAGGGTTGGAGGCCACCTGCATCATGTAAGGCCATATCCCGCTGATGTAAGCATCCGTACAGTCAACAGTAATGTCGTATTTCGAGCCGCCACGAAGCCACACGAGCATGAACGAGAAAGGATAATACTGTTCGATCTTCGGACATATAGGCGTGTCAGTAGGCTCTGTCCAACGTTGTGATATGCTCTCAATGCGAAGCTGCCCGTCTTCATTAGTGCCCCAGCCATTAGCTATGTCCGAGAATATCAGCCGGAAGGAGAAGCCATTTCCATGGGTCATATAGTCCTCACTGCTTCCGTAGGTTCCGTCAAGCGGCCTGTTTATCTCCACGGTATGCCGCACGCCCCCGTCATCCTTGAACCGAATCATCACCGGGTAGAAGCTGTTGCCGTCCAGAGTCCTGAAGTCCACCTGCGAACTCGTATGCGGCTTGCTCGTGTCCACACCGCCGTTCTGTAAGTCCTGCACCTTCAGCGAGATCTGCCCTTGTCCTTGCTTGATGGTCTCGATAGTCCCCTGCATGCCGTTCATGTCGTTCTTCATGCTCGCCGTGGTGCTCTCGATCTTCCCCAACTTGGCGTCTACGTTAACGATCGCGCCGGGATTGAGCGAAATCGGTACCACGAGGCTGGCAAGCAGCTCACTCATGCTGCTGTCCCTGTACACAGAAATCGTGGCTGACCCTGGTGCGGTGCTATTGCCGTTGCTGTCTATATTGTATTTATTGTAATATTCGTAGGTGACGATATTGTTGCCATCAATCTTATCGAACACTCTCGTGCCGTCCACGTTTTCCCCGCCTACTGTCAGCCGCCAGCACTGGGGAGGCTTGGAGTCCTCCGTTTTCTCGCTGCCTACGGTCTTGTACAGCTTCAGATTGCCGTCCAGCGTCACTAAGATGGTGCTCGCGTCCGTCAGCGTTCCGCTGTTGTTGCTGTTGCCCACCGTCTCGATGGTATACACCGTTGCCGCGGAGCCGTCCGCGCCGTTTATTTTCACGGGCGTAGACCATGGCAATACGCACTTGCCGCCGCTCACCTTGGCCTGGCTCATCCACACCGTGTCCGAGACCGCCACCTCGTTGTCGGAGAGGTCGAGGCGGAAAAGGCCGTAGTCACCGTTGTCATCCCCCGAGATGTCCTTAGCGTAGGTCACGCAGATGAAGTGCCGGCCCGCCTTGGCCACGGTGAACGAGTACGCCTGCTCCACACCGTTGCCCGATGCGTGGGCAAGTCCCTGCCCGCGGAAGGAGGTGCCAGTGGAGGGCGCGGTGTCCAGCGCCCACACCTCCACAAGGTCGTAGTTCTGCTCCGAGTAGGCCTTTATCTCCACGTCCACCGTGGTATTGTCGTATTGCGTGATGAACGACACCTTCATCATTGCGTAGCCATAGTTGTAGCTCAGGCCGCTCGGCGACTTCATCCACGTCCGCCCGTCGTCCTCGGCCTCCGCCCACTCCTTGGCTGTCGCATCCGTTCCCTTGTTGGTGCCGTCATACGTGCCGCTCTCGTAGCCGCCGTACCTCACGTCAGTCACCTTCTCCCCGGCCGTGGCCGCGTCGGGCGAGAGGCTCCATCCGTCGCCTGGGTATTCAGGGTCGGTGCCCGTGGGCGCGTCAGGCTGCGTGTCGGCGTGCTTGTAGGCCATCACCACGCCGTCGCCCTGCTTGCCGTTGGAGTAGTTGGCCGTGGCCACCACCGTGCCGCCCACAAGCAGCTCCACCGTTATCACGCTCGCCGTGCCTATCGACGCGGTGTTGTTAGTGCCGTCAAAGGTATAGTAGTCGAATATTATCCTGCTGTAGCCACTGTTGAGGTGGTCGCTCGCGCTCTTTATCTCCGTGCCGTCAGCGTACACCTTGGCGGCGCCCAACACCTGCACGTTGCCGTAGCTCGATACCGTCATGCCCGTGGTCTTGGTGTACGCCACCTTTATGCCAGCGTGCTTCTTGGCGTCGCTCGATACCTCATAGGTAGACGATAGCTGCACCCCATACGTCACCGCGTCCTCTCCCTTGTCGCCTTTCTCGCCCTTACGGATAAAAGCTATTTGGGAACGATAAATCTCCAAGTAGTGCGCCTTGACTATGCGAACATTGACGTTCTGCTTCGCCTTGAAAGCCTCAATGGGAATATTCGCTTTCGCTACGGCATTGGCAGTATCCGTATAAACACATTCGGACCACACTTCGGGGTGTTCAACGCTGTACTGTACGAAAAGGCTCGCTGCTCCAAGTTGAGCATTAGTAAGTTTGAATACTTTGCCCCTTTGGTCGGTGGCACGCACCATGACATCAATCCCATTTGCAGGATTGTAAGTTCCTGACGAAGGATCATAATTGACGACTGACGAGGACATTTCCAACGCATATTGCTCGCCGGTCTCTGCCATGATGTTGATAGACTTCTCCGCCAATTTCTCATAGACATTAGCCGTGACAGTGCCACTCGTGCTGCTTGAAGATGACGTGTTGTCTGCCACATTTGCTTTTAAGCCCCAGGCAATTACGGTCCAAATAGAAGATACCGTGCCATTGAACACATCATCGGTGCCCCTGGCATGGCTAAGGGTGATACTGCCATTAGGCATTTTCCTGCCCGATGACGGATTCTCGCTATCGCTCTTTTCGTCCGGGGGGTAATTATATGTCTTATCGGACGACTCGTTACCCGTGTTTCTTTGAATCGTGAAATGGTGGAAACGCTGCACGTTGGCATTGGCCCAGCCTTCAAGGAGATTAGCTTTTAGGGTGAGCTTCTTGTCCCATTCTACATAGGGTTTATCCCCGGCGTCCTTCGCATCAATCGTAGCGGAAAGCTCAATGCGCAAAGGCATCTGGTCGGGGTCAATGTTCCAGTCAGTATTAAATTTGTCTGTGCCGAGTATGCCCGTGTCAAGGGTTACGGTACGGGCATTATTCGTAGGTAGGGAAACCTCACCAAGCTTGACATACCAATAGTCTTCGCTGTTCTTATTAGCCGTACCCGTTGCCAGGCCGCCGACCGTGACATAAGCGTACTTGTCGAGCCATTCTGTTCCGCTTGCCACCTTTGGGGCGAACACAAGATAACCATCTTCCTTGTTGCTCTTCGCAAGTCGGGCGTATATAGAGTAGGGCTTCGTATTATCTGCAAGGCGACGGTTTCGTCCCGTTAAAGTCCATTGCTGAAAACTGACATCAGAATATCCTAAGGCAGGCACCCCCGGACTGTAAACCTTTATTTTCGCGCCCCTTACCACATTGACGGCAATGTCGCTCGCCGAGCCATTAGCGTTAGGCGAGACGGAGATAGCAGTCGGTGCTATATAAAAACATGGAGATGTCCTTGCCATTTGTCTTCTTATATTTTTTGGGTGAAGTTACAACAAGATGCCACAAGAATCAAGGGCATATTGCCCTTGAAACTTTAAGTTCAGATGACTAACTTTGTCATGGATAGGCACAAGCAAGTGCCGAAAAACGGAATAACATGGAACATCTATCTCTTGAGATATTTGACCGCAACGGAAAAGGCAGTCAATACGCTTACCTTACCGAGGACGCCAACATCACCATCACCGACACGAGCGAGATCTTCGCGAGTGGAGATGTTTGGAGCTTGCCGTTCTCGCTCAATGTCGTAGCCAACGCAACGATTTTCGGCACAAGCGGCGACCTTCATGGCGGTCGTCTGCATGAACAGTTGAACGAACGGCGTGCTCGTTTGTGGGTAGACGGGTTACCTCTCTACCTTGGTTATCTAAAGCTTGACAGCGAAGTGGACGTGGATGATGACGGCAATGTCGACGTAATTTTTGAGAGCGGCCAAAAGACCTTCAACGAGCTTATCGAGGGGGGAAAGGCCAACCAAGTGCCAATGCTGAGCGACGTACAGTTCGGCATGGCGTTGTGGAGGAAGCGGTGGACGCGGGTGCAGATGCAACTTGCCGCAAAAGTAAACTACGAGAGAAACAACGCGAACGAAAACGAAGAAATCATAATTACTCATGATAGAGATAGTATAGACGCGAGCGATGAAGACGAACAGTTGACAGACTTTATATGCGATGGTGAGGACGATGGTAGTTCCATACAATTATACCCTCGCATGGTGTTCCCGAAAGGTACATTCTACAATATGGACACAGAACAAGAGGAGGACGTTGATTTCCTTAATACGGATACTCCTTATGACGATTCCCATCCTTATTGCAACGTCGCTCTCTGTTACCAGAAATATGGCTATACTGTGACGACGGAAAGCTCCGGAGTAAAATATACCCATGATGATTATTCGAGCGACCCTACCGCCCAGCGAGGCTATGAGGTTATGCCTGCAAATCGCGTTAATTCCGCCCCTAACTTTTTCGTCATCTACTGGCTGAGAGCCTTGATGTCGCACCTTGGTATCCATATAGACGAGAACCAGATGATGGATATGGAGGATTTGCGCCGGTTGTTTTTCGTGAATACAAATTGTGCTTACGAAGAGACAAAGTATCTCCGGAAAGGAGTTTCGGGCAATTACTACGGCTATTATCAGTTTGGCAACGATGGACCATTGGTGGCAGAATATTTCGGCGATTTATTAGAAGAAAAATACGAACGCAAAAGGAAGAGGTGGAACGGGATTAAGAACATCGCCAAAATTGAGAACTGCGGGCTTGAGTGCAGTGAATTCACGAAGGGTACATGGCATGAGAAAAAACTATCATCAGATGATAATGGCAACGATGTCTGGGAGGAAGTAGATGCCACGGATGTAGTGGAAAGAGTTCTTGGCGGAATTAAGAAAATAACAATCTCTCCTAAGTCGATTGCCGGCATGGGTGAAGAAACAAGAGCATATTATGATGGGTATGGTCGTGACTCTGCCCCTGGCCGCGGCGATCGAAAAGACCAGAAAAACCATTTGCTTCATCGTGCTATCGCGTCAAGCGAGTGTTTCCCTAACGAGGACATTTCCACGGTTATCAAGGCACTTGAAAATGGTTTTGGCATCCGTTTCTTGTTCGACAATAGTTATAAGCGCGTTCGTATCGTATTGCTGAAAAACATCTTCCGCAATAGTAGTGTACAGAATATAACATGCAATATCCTCAATGAGACGAAGAGCGAGAACTGTATTCGTGGGTTCATGATGACTTACGGAGACAGCAATGACACCTCGTTTTACTACAAGGGTTTCGCCGACCTATTGCCGCACAAGAAACAGTTGTGGATAGACAACAGCGACAAGCACGACTACTCACATTGGGATTTGAACGCACAATATGCGGACTTACTAAACAAGGTGTCAGCTTTCGACAAGACTTGTTATATAGAGCCAACTACAGGCAACGCTTACGGCATTAAGGTAGATAAGGACGCAAAACGCTTTGATGATTTGCATCCGTCGCTCTTTGAGTTTGCTGGGTTCATGGATGCCGAAGACGGAGACTGCACTGGCGAGGACGAGACGATTGAAACTATCAACGTCGGATTCAAGCCTGCAATCATGAACGACACCAACTATGAGAACGAGCGCGGGACTCTAAAAACCAAAGAACAGCATTACGCACTGTTCGTTGATGAGACCATGCGACCGCGTCGACCAGACCTTAAAGACCTGCCCGACTACAAACAGCCAAAAGTAAAATCATATAACGATTCCAACGCTGTATACAGTACCGACAAGCTCTACGCACTCCATGGGAACAACGGCACAGATGTGAAAATGGTAAGCGGCGGTGTTGTCACCCCGGGGTCGTTTGCCGTAGCCTCCGATATGTCAGTTGAGAAGACACTCCCAAGTCTGCCAGTATCCGTAACGTTCTATGAACGTGACGGAAATATGGAAGGAGTTGAGCACAAGTGTTACTGCACGCTGACGAATCTTAAAATATCGGGGCATATCAACGAAGGTTATCGGCTGTACTTGCAGGACAACTTCGAGCCTAACGATGATGGGGTGTGCCCGATAGAGTCGCACGACTGGGGGCTGACATTGGGTATAATGAGAGGAAGCGGAAGTGATGCTTACGTAGATTACTTTTACGACCTTTACGATGGGGAAGGTAACGACACATGGAGTATCGTACAGGGCAGTAGTGCAACGACACACCCGGATATATGTAACAACTATGGAGAGCTCTGGGACTATAACGGCACACTACACGTAAGCACTCCAGCTGACGCGAAAGCGGCAATCGAGGCGCGTTGCCCGTCTACTGCGGACAATATGCTAACCGAGCGTGCCGTCGTCCAGGTACAAGAACTTAAAGACGCGGGGTGGACAGTCAGCGGAGACATGACACGCACGGCAAAGTATTTTTACTATAAGCTTGTTATCAACTCACGCTCGAAAGGCAATGTCACTGTTTATGCCACGCCTATAGCAGCGCAGACGACACTGCAAGCAATGGGCAAATCTGTTTACACACAAAAAGAGATAAAAGATTACATTCTCGCCTTGTGGAATAAGCACGCAACCGACTTGATAAGTCATGACGAATATAAACTAATATTAGCCGTGTCTCCGTCAGATTGGTCTACGCTTGCTTATCTAAGAGCCATTTACTTTGGCTACCGCAGTGAGAAAGACTTTGATAATGGCGTGGGCCCAACCGATGATCGTTTCTCCTTGAAACTGCGCGCAGAAAAGCTCAACCCCTACTATGTGAAGGGCAGTACCGAAGAAGGCAAGAGCAATCAATATCTACCTATCAGCAACGACGCGCTGAAGGGTCGCGGACTGATGGACAAGTTCTACAAGGAATATAGTTATTGGGTTCGTAACGCACGAATCGTGAAATTGACGGCGCGCATGACTTTGGCCCAGTTCCTCGCTATTGATAAGACAGAGAAAGTGCGTATGGGCGATTATTTAGGGTTTATTAAAAAGATGCAGTTCAACGTGAGCAACAAGACGGGATTCGGCAACGTGAACATAGAGCTGATGTATATATAATAGGAGAAAGAGATTATGGCAACAGTAACAGGAATGTTCGGCAACAAGAAGACCTACTTTTCAGGTTCTCCGGTTGTCATCGACATAGCCGGGCTGGAATGGAATAGCAACAGTCCGTTTAACATCGTGCGTGTCAACGTGGTAGACTACCAAGACAACAACAAGGTTTTTGGCGACTTTCATGCCGACACGGGCGGTCAGACGGCTATCTCTTTTGACATTCAGTCGGCGCTGCGAAGCATTTGGGCTGACTACGATTTTGCCTCGGAAGTGAGTAAGGCCACGGCTGCACTCACGGCGACAAGCGGCGAAGGGCAATTGGCGACGCGTGATTATAGAAAATACTCCATTCAGCTCTCTACAGAATATCTCGACAGCCATGATAATG
>OLHG01000685.1_pt1 | contig 23413 bp, 25 predicted proteins | sample 1605971 | NCBI WGS metagenome assembly OLHG01 (sample SAMN03283289) | human gut metagenome | biome: human-associated habitat; material: feces | host: Homo sapiens | place: Peru | collected 2012 | reverse complement strand
TCAACTTGGTAGAGCACTTGGTTTGGGACCAAGGGGTTGCAGGTTCAAATCCTGTTTTCCCGACCATTTAAGTTATTAAACTATCACATTGTTGATAGTTTTTTTATCCCCTTGATTCCAAACCTATAAACTATTTAACTATATTATACTTATATATTTCTAATATACATAAAAGCAAAACATTTCCCGTAATATTCAAAGTTAAAATTCACTATATAATTTTTTTATATAAAAAATTTAAATTTTCTTTTTTTATTGAAAATCCTGTACCATGATCGTGTACTTGTCCTTGTCTTTTTCCAGATTTAAATATACCAATTTTAAAAGTTATTTTAATTATTCCTTTATTTAATAATTCTATAAATTTATCAAAAGAATAAGCTTCGTAAAAAACAATATCTTTATATTTAAAATATTCTTTGCCATTAACTGTCTTTTTTTCTGCTTCAACAAACGTTAAAAATTGTAATTTTCTTTTAAATTTATCCTTAATTAATTTGAAAGACCAGCTAATCTCATTGTCTATTAAGTTTAAATCATTATTTAAAATGTTCAGTCTAATTTTTTCCTCATCTGTATTTATTTTTATTGTTTGTTTATATTTTGCACCTAGGTTTGTAATTTTATTAGCAAACACATCACAATTTACGATTTTATATTGTTTGAAATCTTTGTCTGGGTATCCATATTGTTTTCTTAATCTCTCGATTTCAAATAAATAATCGCCATCTGGAGTGGCATTAAAAAGTGTTATATATGAATTGGAAAAATTTCTTTGTGCCTTTAATTCAAATATATTTAAATCAGGTATTTCTAAATTGTTTTCATCAGTATTAAACATAAATTCTAATGTGTATCCAACTCCTGTACTTCCAACTCTTTTGCTTTCTATCCAGCCAATCTTTTTTATTTTGTCAAATTTTTCTTTAATTTTTAATATTTCATCTTTCATAATTTCACCTCTTATATATATCATACTATTTTAATTATCTAAATCCTTTTTTTTATAAAAATTTCTACATATTTCACTAAATGTACATAATACCTTTAAGATGAATTTTGTTTGTATCTATGTTATAATAATATATGGTGATGTCTATGAATAATAAAATAATTGAAAATATGAAAAAAAATAATAAAAATTTGTCTAAATATGCTTGTAGAGATGAGGATGCTTATAGATTAAAGGATATAAAAGAAAGTTTTAGAACTCCTTTTTTTAGAGATATCGATAAAGTAATTTATTCTTTATCATATGTTAGATATATAGATAAAACACAAGTATTTACTAATAGAGAAAATGATATGATTAGTAAAAGAATGACTCACGTACAAATGGTAAGTAGAATAGCCCGTACGATAGGAAGAGCTCTTAACTTGAATGAAGATTTAATTGAAGCAGCAAGTTTGGGGCATGATTTAGGTCATGTGCCATACGGGCATGTTGGAGAAAAAATTTTAAGTGAATTAAGTCAAGAGTATGGAGAGGGGTATTTTAATCATAATGTACAAAGTGTTAGAACTCTTTTAAATATTGAAAATAATGGATTAGGAAGCAATATAACTATACAAGTTTTGGATGCGATTTTTTGTCATAATGGGGAAATTCTCGAAGGTGAGTATGCTCCAGTAAAAAAAACAAAAGAACAGTTCTTTGAAGAGTATAAAAAAAGTTATACTGACAAGAATATATTAAAGGAAGTAAAACCGATGACACTTGAAGGATGTGTTGTTAGAATAAGTGATATCATCGCATATATAGGTAGAGATATAGAAGATGCAGTAAGATTGGGTGTCGTAGGACTTGAAGAAATACCAAAAGAAATTGTAGATGTTTTAGGTATTACTAATTCTGATATTGTAAATACTATTGTTACCGATATTATAAATAATAGTATTGATAAAAATTATATTAAAATGTCTTCTAATATAAATATAGCTCTTAATAAACTAATTGAATTTAATTACATCAATATATATAATAAAGCAAATACTACTAATGAATTAAATAATATTAAATTAATGTTTAAAAATTTGTTTGATTTGTATTATAAACAAGTAGTTGAAAAGGCTTATGATGAAGACATATTTAAAGTTTACTTACTTAACATGGATAAATCATATATAGATGAGACATCACAAGCTCGTAAAGTTATAGATTATATGGCAGGAATGACAGATGATTTCTTTATAAAACAATATAAAAAATATTTTGAATAATGTAAAGTTTATAAAAATAAATGTAGAAAATCCAAAATAACACTTTTATCGTGATATAATTATAGGGTGATGTATAATGAAAAAAAAGAAAACAAATGCAAAAAATAAAAAAGGAATATTCCACAAAATATTGAGTATATTACTTTTACTTAATTCTTTAGGTTTTTTGGGAGTTTTATTGTATATAGATTTACTTCCAACTAAATATTTAATTGTTATAGCAATTGTGATAGCTGTTATAAATGTAATTTGTGTGCCATTTTTAAATTTTAAAAGATTAAAAAAGAAACCAAAAAATATAATTTCTGTCTTTTCTATAATTTTAATTTTATTATTTTCTATTGCTAATTTTTATATTTGTAGAACTTTGGGAGTTTTATCTAGTAATGGTGATAGTAAATATAAATTAGAGCATTATTCAATAATTGTTTTAAAAGATTCAAAATTTAATAAATTAAAGGATATTGAAGATGAAACTGTTGGATTTTTTGAAAATTCAAAAGGATCGGAAGAGGCTAAAAAAAGGTTAAGAAAAACTGTAAAGGTTGATTATAAGGCATATAAAAATTCTGATTCATTAGTAGAAGACTTATTAAATAAAAAAATAAATGTTATTATGATTGAAGATTCTATAAAAAAATTAGTTGAAGAAGAACATTCTGATTTTTCAAGTTTGACTAAGGAATTAACAAAATTTACCGTAAAGGTTAAAGTTGAATCCACTTTGAAGGACGTCAAAGTCACTAAAGAACCTTTTGCAATTTATATAAGCGGTATTGATACTTATGGCGAAATTTCTTCCGTATCAAGAAGTGATGTTAATATTGTTATGCTTGTAAATCCATCTACAAAACAGGTTTTATTAATTTCAATTCCTAGAGATTATTATGTTCAATTACATGGTACAACTGGAGTTAAGGATAAATTAACTCATGCTGGAATTTATGGAATAGATATGTCGGTTAAAACTTTAGAAGATCTATTACATACAAAAATTAATTATTATATTAAAGTTAATTTCACTTCTGTTATTGATATAGTTAATTCTTTAGGAGGGGTAGATATATATTCTGAATATACATTTGTGTCATATTCTGGATATAGTTTTAAAGCTGGAATGAATAAAGTAGATGGTGAAGAAGCCTTAGATTTTGTAAGGACTAGAAAAGCATTTGCAGATGGAGATAGACAAAGAGGTAAAAATCAACAAGCTTTAATAGAGGCTTTAATAAGAAAGGCTACAGATAAATCTATCATTACTAAATACAATTCTTTATTATCTGCAATAGATGGTAAATATCAAACTAATATGAGTATAAAAAAAATAACAGCACTAATTAAAATGCAGTTAAATGATATGCCTAAATGGAATGTGACTTCTTATAGTTTATCAGGTACTGATAGTAGCAATTATACTTATACATATAATCAATTATTATATGTAATGGAACCAGATAATGAAAGTGTTGAAGGTGCAAAAAGTTTAATTAATAGTGTTTTAAGAGGGAATGTATTAGATTCTACTTATAACAATATTAGTGATGAATCTAATAGTGTAAAAAAAGTAAATTCTAATCAAACTAATAATAATTTGACACCTAAACAAGAGGTAAAACAAGCTTCTAAAGAAATAGAAAAAATAGAAGAAGAAAAAAATGAAAATGATAATTTAAATAACGATGATAAAATTGTTGATTCTAAGGCAGAGACTTCTAAATTAGAAGACGATGATCAGAAAAAAGAGCAAGATGAAAAAGAATCTAAAGTAGATGATTTTGAGAATGTTATTAATAAATAAAAAGGGTTTAAGCATAACTTAAACTCTTTTGTTTACCTATTTGAAAATTAATTGTCCTATTTTCTTTACTAGCATCTTTAACAAGTACTATTACTTTATCACCAATTTTATACTTGTTTTTTGTATTTTTTCCTATTATTAGTTTTCTATCATTATCAAAACTATATTTATCATCTAACATGTTTTCGAAACTTACTTTACCAGATATATTATTGTTTGTTCTTACAAACATACCATGTTGATATACCTCACTTACTATTCCTTCAAATCTATCTCCTATATGATTTTCCATATATTCAGCCATTGCCATAGCTTTTCCTTCATTTTCCATATCAAAATCTATTTTTTCTAATTTAGATGCAGATTTACTTATTTCATTTAATTCATTTTCTAAATTATCTATGCTTTCTTTACTATAATCAAAATCATTTAATTCAGATATTACTGTATGAATCATAAAGTCAGCTACCCTTCTTATAGGAGAGGTAAAATGACAATATAAAGGTAATTGTAGAGCAAAATGGCCACAATTTAAAATATCATATTTAGCTCTTTCCATTGCCTTTAATAAATAACTTCTAAATATACCGTTCGAGTCTACCTTTTTTATTTGTTCAAGAATACTGTTTATTGAGTATTCATTTATTGATTTGCATTTATTAATGTTAACTCCAGATGCTTTTAATAAATCTATAATTGAATTAATTTTTTCTTCTTTTGGATATTCATGCACTCTAAATATAAAAGGTAACCAAGAATAATTTTGAGCTACTGTTGTATTTGTTATGACCATAAAATTTTCAATTAATTTCTCAGCAACACCTCTTTCATCAGTTTTAAAATCAACTGGTTTTCCATAATTATTTTGTATAAGTTTTATATCAGAAATATCAAAATCAAGATAATTTCTTTCTTCTTTTTTTCTTTCTAGGATATTATTTAATTCATTCATTATTTTTAATTGATTTAGAAAAGGTGTATATTTATCTAACTTTTCTCCATTTAAAACTTTGTTAACCTCACTATATTTCATAGCTTTTCTAGAATTAATAACTGAATCATAAATATTATAATTAACGATATCTCCGTTTGAATTTATTTCCATTTCACAAGATTTAGTTAATCTATCTACTCCTTCATTTAAAGAACAAATACCATTTGATAAAATGTGAGGAAACATAGGAATGCAGGTATTGTTTATATAATGACTTGTGCATCTATTTAATGCTTCATCAAATAGTTTTGACCCTCTCTTAACATAATGACTTACATCAGCAATACTTACTATTAATTTGTAATTACCATTTTCTAATTTTTCTACAAAAATTGCATCATCTCTATCTTTTGTATCATCACAATCTATAGTAAATATTTGTTTTTCTCTTAAATCAATTCTGTTTATGATGTCTTTAGGGCTTACTTCTTTTGGTAATTTATTTGCCTCTTCTAATACCTCTTTTGAAAAATCAATAGGTACATTGTATTTAATAGCTATTAATCTAACATCTATTCCAGGGTCATTTTTATGACCAATAGTTTTAATTATTTCTGCTTTGTAACATCCATTTTTTAGTTCATTACTAACATTTACTAATACCATTTGTCCATCTATTAAATTTCTTAATTCATTTTTATTTATATCGATTTTTATGTGTTCATAGTTATTGTAGGGTTTGAGATTTATTCCGTTTTCATCCACTATAACTTGATATATAATATTACCTGTTTCTCTTTTTAAAATACTCTTAATTTTTCCTCCAAAATTTTTATTTCTACCATTTGTAATTGAATGAACAATAACTGTATCTCCATTTAGAGCACCATTTAAATTTTCATTATTAATAAATATAGTATAGCCATCTTTTGTATGAACAAATCCATTTCCTGTTTTATTTATTTCTATTTTTCCATATGCAAAACCTAATTCATTAGTAAATATTCTGTATCCTTTTTTGTCATCAAAAAACAAACTTCCATTTTCGATAAGGGAGTCAATTACCCTATTAAAAATTTCAGTTTGCTCTAAGCCTTTAATATTTAATTTCTTTTTGATTTCATTTAATGTATGAAATTTATTTTCTTTTTTAAAATATAACATTACTAATTTTGATAATTCTTCCATATACACTCCTACTTTCACATATATTTTATCATATTATAAATTTGAAAGTAAAGTAAAATTTAAATTTAATATAAAATTTAATTGACATAAAAAGAATATAAGTGTAATATACTACTGGATTGGGAGTGTATTATGAATCTTAAATTAAAAATTATAGGATCAAGATTGTGTGCTTTAATAGCTGCAGGAGCTTTGTTAGTGTGTGCAAAAGAAAGTAGTAAAAAAAATAATTCTGTTAAAGGTCAGATTGGTTTTTACGTTAGTGGTTCTAGTGGTGTTAAATCTGAAAGTGGAATGTATTCATATATTATAAATAAAAAAGGTTTTAGGCAAGATAAGATAGAACATAAAAATATAATAAGTATTGCAAAATCTAATGGAGTTAGAAAATATGGCGATAGCAGTTTAGAAAAAAGATCATGTGATTGGTATAAAAAGAATATGAAAATTATATTACCAGATAGTTTTGATAATCAAAATAAAGATTGGTTTAATTGTGATGATTTTGATTGTGGTTTAGAATGTGAAGAGTTACAAGATTGCTTGGGTGATACTTATAATATAATAAGGACTAAAATAATTTTAAAGAAGGATATTGATAATAAATTTCAAACTAGTGATAGTATGAGTAGTGTTGCAATTTATTATAAAAATAACCTTGTAGCCTATAAACAAACGGGTATAGGGAGTGAATGTAATAATATTAAAAAATCACTTATTGGAAATGTTGACGAGGCTATATCTACTTTGTATGATTATGGAATACTTAGTAACTGGAAAGAGACAACGATAGAAGATATTTGTAATTATCAAGAAAAATTGAATAATGAAAAAGTTTATATTAAAAAATGAGTCTATGTTATAGGCTCATTTTGATTTAATTGTTCATAATGCATAACTATTTTTCTATCATAATCCATAATTTTTCCACTTGGTAATAATAACATTCTTTTTATATTTAAATTATCTACAAATTCTAAATTATGTGATACTACAAGTATAGTTCCTTCAAAATTTTTAAAAGTATCAGCTATAATTATTTGAGTCATAGGATCTAAGTGGTTAGTAGGTTCATCTAAAAGTAATGTATTAGCGCCACTTAAAGATATTTTTGCTAAAGCAACTCTACTTCTTTCTCCAGGAGATAAGATGTTGATTTTTTTATATACATCATCTCCTGAAAATAAAAATCCACCAAGAATTTTTCTTAATTCATATTCTTCTTTGTTAAATTCATTAAAATTTTCTATAATAGTTTTATCATTTTCTAGTATTTCATGCTCTTGAGCATAGTATGCTATTTTAGTTTTTTCACCAATTATTACCTTACCAGAGTTAGGTGTTAAATAATTCATAATTAGTTTTAATAGAGTTGTTTTACCAATACCATTTTCACCTACTATTAAAAATTTTTCACCTCTGCTTAAATCAAAAGTTAAGTTTTCATATAATAAATTATCAATTGTATATCCAAATGTTAAATTCTTACAAGCTAGTGGTATAGAATAACTAGGGTAATCAATTTTCATTTTAATTTTTGCATATCTATCGTTTTTTTCTAGAACAACCTTTTCTTTTTCTAGCCTTTCAAGTTTTTTAATTCTATCTTTAGCGATATTAGCTTTTTTTTCATTTCCTCTAATATATTTACTAATTATTTTTTTTAATTTCTCTTCTTCTTTTATTTGTTTTGTATAAAGTTTTTCTTGCGCTATTTTTCTTGCGCTTTTAACTTCTATATATTTTTTATAATTGCCATTAAAAAATTCAATGTTGTGTTTAATTTTATCTATATGTAAAGTTTTATTTGTTACTTCATTTAAAAAATCAGTGTCATGAGAGATAACAAGAACTAATCCATGATATTTTTTTAAGTAGTTTATAATATAATCTTTTGTGTCAATGTCAAGATGATTAGTAGGTTCATCTAAAAGCATTATTTCAGGTTTTGAATATAACAATCTTGCAAATGCAATTTTAGATTTTTGACCACCAGATATATTTTTCAATTTTAAATCTAAAAGATTATTGTCAATATTCATTCCTGTTATAATTTTTAATAAAGTATTTTCAGCATTATATTCATCATAATAAATTAGCTTATCTTGAATTTTTGAAACCTCTTTTAATTTTTGCTTCATTTTTGAATCATCGTTAATTAAAGCTATTTCTTTATAAAGTTTTGTTAATTTGTCGTTCAATTTTTCTATAGGTCTGCCAAGTAATAAATATTCAAATACGGTTATATCGTCATTTGGAATCTCATCGGTTATAACTTGAGGTAAAAAACCAATATTTGAATTATTTTTAATAATTATTCTTCCACTATCAGGTAATACTTTACCTAGTATTACATTAAATAATGTAGATTTGCCTGCACCATTAACACCAACAATTCCAACTTTATCATATTCATTTATTTTGCCTGAAACATTATCAAATATTGTTTGCAATCCAAAAGATAAACAAAGATTTTGTATGTTCATGTGTACCTCCATTTTAAATAAAAGACTAACACTGGTAGTGGTTAGTCTTTCACTTGATATTTTGTATCAATTTTATTTAACGAACTAAAAGTTCGAATCTTTCAATGGCAGGGGTAGCAAGAGTCGAACTCACATCAGCGGTTTTGGAGACCGTTATTCTACCATTGAACTATACCCCTGTGACTAATTCATTATATCATACTTTTTGATAATCTTCAACATTTTTTTGCATATTATATGATAGGTGATAAAATGTCTATAATTAATTATACATCAAATGAGCGAGATTTACTTGCTAGACTTATGAGAGCTGAGGCTGTAGGCGAGGGCAATTTAGGTATGCTTATGGTTGGTAATGTTGGGGTTAATAGAGCAATAGGTAGATGTTTAACTTTTAAAAATATTAATACTATAAGTGCGATGATATATCAAAATCCAGGAGGTTTTTCGGGTGTAGATAGTCCGTTATTTTTCAGTAATCCAACAAGTAAAGAAAGAGAACTTGCGGATAGAGTATTAAAAGGAGAATATTATTATCCCGCTACTAATGCCTTATGGTTTTATGCACCAGGTACTGGTGTGTCATGCAGACCAACTTGGTATGATCAAAGAAATTCTGGTAAGTATAAAAATCATTGTTTTTATGAACCTGATCCTAATATATGTCCAGAAATTCATTAATTTTTAAAAAAGTATTGACACATATATAAAAAAATGCTATACTTTATTAGTAACTTTGTTACTACTGGGGAATTAGCTCAGTTGGCTAGAGCATCTGCCTTGCACGCAGGGGGTCAAGGGTTCGAGTCCCTTATTCTCCACCAGTATGATATTTACCCTAAATTTTTAGGGTTTTATTTTGCTCTTTTTGTTTAAGTATTAATAATGTAAAGTATTTATCAAGTGTTTTAATATATAAACCTAATAAATACTTTTATTTTATCCAAATATATGACTAAAGTCACAAAAAGTAATAAATTCGTTAAATAATATAATTTTTTAATAATTATTTTCTTTTTTTTATTAATATGATATAATTGTAAAAGAATAAGGAGGTATGATATGACATTTGATAGTGTTGTTGATCTAGTAAAAAAAATAATAGATGTACTATTAGTTTGGTTAGTACTTTATTATGTTTTAAAAAGTCTTAGTAAAAATGTAAAAATGGTATTGTTATTTAAAGGTATAATCTTTATCTTTATTTTAAAACTTGTAAGTGATGCGTTTAGCCTAGCTACAATTGGCTTTCTTTTAGATTATGTAATTGAATGGGGAATTTTAGCGCTTATTGTTATTTTCCAACCTGAAATTCGTAACGTACTTGAACAATTAGGTAGAAGTCAATTATTAGGAAGACACAAGGTTCTTACTGTTGATGAAAGAGAAAGAGTTGTTTATGAAATCGTAAGCGCTATGGATTCTCTTAGAAAGACAAGGACAGGAGCACTTATTGTTATTGAAAGAGATAATAGTTTAAATGATTATATTCAAAAGGCAAAAAAAATATATGCGGATATGTCTAGCGATTTATTAATGTCTATATTTTTTCCAAATAATCCATTACACGATGGTGGCGTAATTATCCAAGGCGATAAAATAACATGCGCAAGAGCAGTTTTCCCAACTAGTGAGAATTCAAAAGTTATTAAAAGACTTGGAACTAGACATAGAGCTGCTTTAGGTATATCTGAAATAACAGACTGTATATCTTTAGTTGTTTCTGAGGAAACAGGTAGGCTTTCTATGGCTATTGATGGTAAATTACATTATAATTTAACTCCAGATGAAATAAAAGTTTTACTTTTAGAGGAGTTAAGTCCTAAGAAGGCTGTACTAATAGAAGAAGAGGAGGAGATTTCAGATGAAAAAGACCAATAATTTCTTTAAAATCCTATTTAACTTCTTCGATAGATATATTATTATGCCAATAACTAGATTTATATTCAATGTAACTAAAAAAATGAGTAAACCAAATAAAAAGTTTGAAACTTGGTTGTCAAAATCTACTACTCTTTTGTTTTTATCATTATTTTTAGCTATTACAATTTTTATAGTAGTTGATAGAAAAATTATAACATTTTCTAGTCAATCAGCAGAAGTGTTTAAAGATCAAAAGGTAAATGTTATATATAATGAAGAACAATATGTGGTAGAAGGTTTACCAGAAAAGGTAGATGTTACTTTAATTGGTAGTAAAGCTGATTTATATATTGCTAAACAATCATCAAATAATGGAGTTACTGTAGATCTTACAGGTCTTACTCCTGGAACTCATAAAGTTAGTATAGAGTATAATCATGGGTTATCTGGAATTGAATATAGTGTTAACCCTAGTGTTGCTACTGTAATAATTTATAAAAAGGTATCTGATACTAGAAGTTTAACTTATGATATTGTAAATAATAATAAATTAGATAATACGTTATTAGTAAATAGTGTAAAACTTAGTACTGATGAAGTTACGATAAGAGGAGCTGAATATAAGATTGATCAAGTTGCTACTATTAAAGCTCTTATTGATGTTGATCAATTATCTGATAAATCAGCAGGAACTCATACATTAAATAATGTTGAATTAAAAGCTTATGATGCTAAAGGTAATGTTGTAGATGTGGAATTTGTACCATCTAAGATAAGTGCAGAGGTAGATTTAGCATCTCCGTCTAAGAAAGTTTCATTAAACTTCTCACCAAAGGGTAAACTTGCTACAGGTAAAGCTATTGGTGGATATTCATTTAGTCAAAATGAAATAACTATTTATGGTGATAGTGAAACACTTGCTAACATTAATAGTTTGGATGTTATAGTTGATATTTCTAATTTAACATCAGATTCTTCATTTAAGGCTGAAATAAAGAAACCTGCTGGAGTTAAATCATTAAGTACAAATTATGTAACTGTATCACTTACTATTACTGATTCATCATCAGAACCTATTAAGTTTAATATACCATTGACTGGTATAAATGTAGGAGAAGGATTGAATGCTCAACCAATAGATAGTGAAAATGGATTCATAGTTGTAGAAGTTCAAGGTGCAAGTTCAGTACTTGCTACGATAGATGAAACGGATATCAAGGCTTATGTTGATTTACAGGGATTAACTGAAGGAAGGTATACTAAAGAAGTTATAGTAAAAGGTTCTAATCCACTTGTAACATATAAAGCTAAGAGAACTGAGGCTACAGTAGATATAACTAGAAAAAATTAAAAGCACATTTTTTAAAGTGCTTTTTTTATTTTGATTCTATATGATTGAATAATAAACCAATGTTTATAAGTCCACAAATTCCTACTATAATATATATAATTCGAGATATAATAGAAGTTCCAAATATCCACTCTACTAGGTTAAAATCAAAGAAACCTATTAATCCCCAAACTATTGCTCCTATTATTGTAAAAACTAAACAAATTTTTTGTAATGTTTCCATAAAACCATCCTTTCTATCATTTTTTATTTTTTACATATTTTTCTAAATTATTCATATTTGATATTATCTACCATATAATTAATTGAAAAATGAGGTGGATAATGAAAAAAATATTTATATTTTTAGGTGCAGTTTTATTACTTGCAGGATGTGGAAAGTATAATGATAAGAATTTGGTTAAAGACTTGAGTAAAAAAGTTGAAAGTTCTAGTTCATATCATTTAACTGGTACACTTGAAATTTATAGGAATGAAGAAAAATATAGTTATGATGTTGATTCAACATATATGAAAGGAGACTATTTTAAAGTAAATTTACTTAATAAAAACAATAATCATGAACAAATAATATTAAGAAATGCTGAAGGAATATATGTATTAACTCCATCACTTAATAAGAGTTTTAAATTTCAAAGTGATTGGCCATATAATAATTCACAAATATATTTATTGCAACCTATAATAACTGATCTTAATAGTGATAAGGATAGAACTTTTGAAAAAAAGAAAGATGGATATATAATAACAAGTAAAGTTAATTATTCAACTGAAAAAGATTTTTGTAAGCAAAAAGTATATGTTGATGCAGAAAAAAATATAACTAAGGTTGAAATACTTGATAAGGATAATAATATTAAGATGATGCTTAATGTAATAGATATTGAATTTAATAAAAAAATAGATAAAGATACATTTGAAGCATCTAAATATTTAAAAGTAATAGAAAGCAATGATAATTCTAAAAACGAAGAAAAAGATTCAAAAACTTCTAAAGTAGAGGATATTGTATATCCTATGTATGTTCCTGTAGATACATATTTAACTGCTCAAGATGTTGTTAAGACAGATGATGGAGAAAGGGTAATTTTAACATTTACAGGTGAATCTTCGTTTACTGTTGTTCAAGAAACATTAGAAGATGTTAATTCAACAAACTATATTTATGGTGATCCATATTTAATTTTAGATACTGTAGGCTCTATTACTGATTATTCTGTATCATGGATTAGTAATGGAATAGAGTATTCAGTTATGTCTGATACTATGAATGTTGATGAACTTTTAACTGTTGCTCAATCTATAAGTGTTAAAGCTGTTGGAAAATAATTGAAATTTTTAATTAATATGTGCTATAATATTATTTGGTGATTAAAATGAAAGTGGCACGTATTAGAGAAAATAACAAAATAAAAGAACAAAAAGGTTACACAAATGATGAGTATTCATTAAAAAATATGATAATTATATTATTAATTTTATCTGTAATATTTGTTGTATTCTATTTTATAACAGTAAAGTTTGCTCATCCAAAGAAAGTTGATGAGGCAACTACTCCAGCTCAAATAGATTCAAATAAAATTACTTTAGGTAATTTATTAGATAGACCAGAAAATGAATACTATGTATTAATTACAAAAGAAAGTTTATATAATTCGAGTGCTAATTACACTAAAATTTATGATAATTATATAAACGATTATCAAAAAGATGAAAAAGCTTTAAAAATTTATAGAGTAAATTTAGATGATGCATTAAATAAAAAATATGTATCAGATAAATTAAATATAACAGATGATTTGAACGCTTTAACACTTAATGATGAAGTATTATTTAAAATAAATAATAAAAAAATAGAAAAATATTATGTTGGTAATTCAAAAATAGTAGATAAATTATCAAGATTAAAGAGTTAATAGCTCTTTTTTTAGTATATAAAAAAAATAATAAATAATACTAATAAAGGTGATAATATGACTCTTTTCTTAACTTGTATGAAAATATTTTTTGCTAGACTAATAGATGTATCATTAGGTACTATAAGAACTATTATTAGTGTTAAAGGACAAGATTTAATATCAGCTTTAATAGGCCTTGTAGAAATAACTGTTTGGTTTTTAGTTGTAAAGGAAGCTTTGAATACAGAAAATAATAGTTTTTGGATAGTTGCTTCGTATGCACTTGGGTTTTCAATAGGTACATATATAGGTGGAAAATTATCTAAAAAATTTATTAAATCAAATTTAGAAGTACAAATAATACTATCTAGTGAAAATGATGAGGTAGTGCAAAAAATTAGAGATAATGGATATGGTGTAACTGCTATTTCAGTTAAGGGATATAAAGATAATAAATATATGTTATATATACAAATAATGGGAAGCTCTTTAGAAAAATTAAAAAATTTAGTAATGAAATTAGATAGTAAAGCTTTTATAGTTGTAAATGAGACTAAATATGTACAAAATGGGTATTTTGGTATAGCTAAATAAATATAATTAATTGGTGATTATATGTTAGTATTAAAAGGAATTATTATTGGTATAGGTAAGATTATCCCAGGAGTAAGTGGGTCTTTATTAGCTATTTCTATGGGATTGTATCCAAAAATGATAGATTCGATTAATTATTTTTTTGACAATAAACGTGATAATTTTAAATTTTTATTTAAAATTGGAATAGGTGTTTTAATATCTATTGTGTTTTTTAGTAATATTATTATTTATGCACTTAATAATTATTATTTAATTACTATGTTTTTCTTTATTGGATTAATACTTGGAAGTATGAATGATATAAAAAATAATTTAGATAAAAAAAATAATATAATTATATATATATCATTTATAGTTTTTATTTTGTTAGGTTTTATAAATATAGACAATAATATATTTATAGGGAATAGTTTATTAAATTTTATATATTTCGTTTTTTCGGGTTTTTTAGATGCTTTTACAATGGTAGTTCCAGGTATAAGTGGTACTGCTACTTTAATGGTTATAGGGGCTTATAATACACTTATAGAGTGCTTTTCAAATATATTTAATTTTAATATGCTTTTAGATAATATTAAAATATTATTTCCATTTGTTTTAGGTATATTTATAGGAGTTATAATGACAGTTAAATTAATTAGTTTTTTATTTAAATATTATAAAAGCAAAACATATAGTGCGATATATGGCTTTAGTATATCTACAATATTTGTAATAGGAATAAAATGTTTAAAATCTAGTTATTCTTTGATAGAACTTATTATATCTATTGTATTTTTAATATTAGGCTTAATAATAACAAAAAAAATCAACCACTATGTTACTTGTGATTGATTATATGTAAAATAATAAAACCTATTAATACTATACCTATACCGAGAAACCAAAAACTTACTTGATTAAATAATACTAAAGATAAAAATATAAATAAAATACTTAGTATCAAAACATATTTAATTAAATTATTCTTTATCAACTGGACCGCTTCCATTTAAATTAAGATCAACAGTATGTTTAGGTTTTCTTTTTTCTTTAGGTAATGTTTCTACCCATTTTTTTCCATCCCATTTTTTTAAACAGTTTGGTCCATACCATTCTTTTAATATTTTTTCTATATTATTATAAGAATAAAATTGTCTACCTTCAAATTCATATTTCTTGAATGGTAAGATATCTTCTTTAAGAAAAACTGGTTCATGTAAAAATTTTTCCCATGGTACAGATATAGGCTGACTCATAAGGCGACTGTTTTCATATTTTCTTGAATAACGATTAGAATACCAAACTACAAATTTTTTTAAATGTACTGGATTAATATGTAAATTATCTAATAAAACAATAAAAGGCATAATAATTTTAATAACTGTTCTATTTAATTCATCAATAAATTTATTTTCGCATATATTATCATATATTATTACGTCTAGAAAAATTCCATCTCCAGATTTACATCTATTCTTAAGTAAAAAGTTTACTTCTTTTATATAAGTATTCTTTTTTCTTATTTTCATTGTTGGACCCATAATTGTATTATATCTTTTATCTTTTTCAAAACATTGAAAATAAAATTTATCACTAAGATCTTTTTCTAAAGCTTTAATAAATCTATTCCAATCTTTTCTTTCTATACATATATCCATATCGTCATCCCAGGGGATAAATCCTTTATAATTTACAATACCTAGCGCACTACCCGCTATTAAACAGTACTTAATATTGTTTTTTTCACATACTCTATGTACTTCATCCATAATTGATAATACTTCAAGTTGTAGCTCTCTTACAGATATATCTTTTTCCCCATCTTTTGATATTGTATATTCATCTCTTTCTAAAATACAATCGTTATTTTTTTTCATAAGCTCACTCCTAATTCAATTATAGAAGAAATTTAAGTATTAATCAAGAATTAAATGTAATTATTTAAAGTTGGGCAAATATTTACACACTTTTTATTAGTTTGAATACATTATATTAGAAATAATGAAAGGGTGGATTATATATGTGCAATAACAATAATGATGCAGAAAGCTGCCGTTGCATAGCAGAAATCCTTACAGTAATAAATGTATTACAACAAAATGCTAATTGTTGTGGAGATACTTGTTTAGAGACTTGTGATAGAGGATTTTTAGGATGCGGAACAACAACACTTGGTTGCAATACTAGACCAGTAGTTTTATATACTTGCTGTGGTAACGGTACTCCTTGGAGTATGCCAACAACTCGTGAAAATGTAGTATGTGGTGAATCAGGAGTTACTTGTTCAAATGTATTTAGGGTTGAAAAAATAGATGGATGTTGTGCAACATTCAGAGTTTTAGCAGACAATCCAGATTCTACAAGTTTATATCCTTATGTAGCAACTAACTCATTTTTTACTATGAACTTAAATTGCTGCTGCTGTCTTAGATGTTTACCAGATACTTATGTAGAATGCTTATAAAAAAATAAGTCTTTAAGGCTTATTTTTTTAATGATTTAATATCAATAATATCGTTTATAGAAATTAAATCATTATCCATAGTAATAATATAATTTTTATTTCTTCCAATAATTCTTTTGACAATTTTTTTATCTTTTAATGTAATTTCTACATTAGCTTTATAAATATAATTTGGGGAAGAAAAAATATCATTAATCTTTTGAGTAATTGTTCTAGTATCCTTTTTTTCTTCTTCTATAGGTTCATTATTACTATAATAAAAACTTCTATTATTATTAAAGTTTTTATTAACTTTATTATGAAATACTTTAGGTAAATCTTTCATGTTCCACCTCTAATTAATTGTATTAATTTATTTTTAAAATAGAACTTAATAGTTAATTTGTCATATAGTATATTGAGGTGAGTTTATGTATAGAATATATCAAGTAGAATATGGAGACACTATAGATAGTATAGCTAGAAAGGTTGGAACTACTGTAGATAATTTAAAAAATATAAATGGATTTAATAATGATTCTGATTTAGTTGTTGGTGGATTAATTGTTGTACCAAAAGAAGAACGCCAAGTTTTTCAAAGTTATAAAATAAAACAAGGTGATTCAGTATATTCGATAGCAAAAATGTATAATGTTGATCCAGAAACTTTACTTTTATTAAATGGTTTAAATAAAAATGAATATATATATCCAAATCAAGAAATTATGGTACCAAGAGAGGATGTTGCTATTTATGTAACAAGAGAAGGAGATACTGTGGATGCTATTATTAAAAATTTAGGTATAGACGCAAATACTTTTAATAATGAAAATGAGAGAATTTTTGTAGTAGAAGATCAGTTAGTTGTACATAAAAAAGAGACAAATAGATAAATAACTCTTTTTTTTTTGATTAAAATAAGTTATAATTAAATTGAAATAATATTTTGAAAGGTATGATTTTATGCAAGAGAATACTTATAATGGATTTAGTGTACTTAAAAATTATGGTGAAGATTTAACGGCTAAGTCTTATGTTACTGATCCATCTATAGCAAGAGATCTAGAATTAAAAAAACTAATGATGGTATTATTAACCCCAGAAAAATCTGGATTGTTGGTAGGAAAAGCTGGTGTTGGTAAAACTTCAATAGTAGAGGGCCTTTCATATAGAATTCTTTTAAAACAAGTTCCAATTGCTCTTCAAGGATATAGAGTATTTAAGATAAATTCATCATCATTATTAGGCAAGATAAGTTATAATGGTAGAGAAGATTTAATAATAACATTACTTGTTGAGGAATTAAAGCATGTAAGTAAGGTAATACTATTTATAGATGAAATACATACTTTAATAGGTACAAGCAATAATGGTGTGTCTATGGATTTAGCTAACATTTTGAAACCTGCAATAGATAGGGGCGCCGTAAAATTAATAGGTGCGACAACTGATGTTGAATATAATACATATTTAATACGAGATAGAGCTTTTTTAAGAAGATTTGAAAAAATAGATGTTGCAGAACCAACAGAACAAATGACTGTTGAAATTCTTTTTAGAAGTTTACCAAAAATAGTGGCATCTACAGGTATTAGGTTTAAATATAATGAATATGTTACCAAAATGCTTTTAGAATCTATAGTAAGTGCTACTAGTGAATACAAAAGAGTTTATGGTTTGGGGGCAATGTACCCTGATATTGCATTTTCAGTTCTAACAGCAGCTTTCTCTGAGGCTTTGTTTCAAAATAGACAATTTGTAAATGTAGAAGATGTTTATAATGCAATTAAAAATAGCAAAAGAATATATCCTGATTCTATTATAAGAGAGCTAAATGCTTTTAGAGAAAAATTTAAAGACGTATGCACACAAGAAGGAATATCACTTCCTGTTGTAGATATAAAAGAAATTAGTAATGTTGAATAGGAGGATCCATGAAATATAAAAATTATATATTACTTGCAGTATTATTAGTTGTAACTGTTTTTTTAACTTTTTTCTTATCTAGTTTATATAAAAGCAGAAATAACGTAGTATCGGATTTTTATGAATATTGTAATAAAATAAATTCTAATGAATTTGATGAATTTATAATAGAGAATCCTGATTCCATAATATATATAGGTGATAAGAATGACTTAGATTTTAAAGAACAAGAATCTGCTCTTAAGGATGAGATAGAGAAAAAGGGACTAAAAAATAAAATAGTTTATTTAGAAAAGAGTACTTTATCTAAAAAGTTTCTATCAAGTTTAAAATCTAAATATGGTAAATCAATAAATAAGAAAAAAACACCAGTATTATTAGTTGTTGTAGATAAAAAAATTAATAAAGTAGTATATTTAAAAGATAATTTAGAATTAAATGAATTTATAAGTGAAGAGGTTTTTGATGATTAATATAGTTTTATTTGAACCAGAAATACCACAAAACACAGGAAATATAATGAGAACTTGTGCAGGTACGTATGCAAAATTACATTTAATTAAACCATTAGGCTTTTCATTAGATGATAGATATTTAAAAAGAAGTGGAGTAAATTATATAGAACATTGTGACTATACAGTTTATGAAAATTATGAAGATTTTTTAAGTAAAAATAAAGATGGAGATTTTTATTATTTAACTAGGTATGGTAAAAAACCACATACATCTTTTGATTTTTCGAATAGAGATAAGAATATATATTTAATATTTGGAAAAGAAAGTACAGGTATACCTAAAGAAATATTATCTAAACATTTAGATAGATGTCTAAGGATTCCCACTAATGGTAATATTAGAGCACTTAATCTATCAAATTGTGTAGCAATTGTATTGTTTGAAGTTTTAAGACAACAAGATTATCCAGATTTATCAAAAGTTGAAATAATAAAAGGCGCTGATTATTTAGAAAAATAATAGTTGAATTTATTTTCTAAAAATGATATTATATATATTGTAAGAATAGGGAGGGGAATTATGACTAAGATACTAGAGTATATTACTTTAAATTATACTTGGTTTTTGGGTGGAGCAATTTTAATTCTCCTAGCCATAATAGGATATTATGCCGATAAGACAAATTTTGGGCAAGGCAAACCTAAAAAAGATGATGATAATAATAAAAACAAAGACAATGATAAAGCTTTGGAAGAAAATAGAATAGAACCTGTTGAGTTTGAAGATTCAGAGGTAGAGGAAGAAAAAGTAGAAGATTCCACAATAGATGATTCATTAAATTTGGTTGATCCTCTTCAAATTGAAACAAAAAACCAAATATCAGAAGAGCAACCAATTCAGGAAGAAGGATTAACTAGCGATAATGCTAATTTGAAACCACAAAATGAAAATATAAATGAAGAACCTTATTCAGAAATTTCTTCAAATGATATAGAACAATATCCTAGTGAAAGTGTTTCAAATGATAATAATATAGATACAAATAATCTTAATGATGTAACTAATAATATTGAAAATACAAATACTAATGAAGAAGTTATAGTTGAACAACCTAAACCAAAAGTTACAAAAAAGAAAAAAATGAAACAAATAGATACAAAAAAACTAGATGAAATAAGAAAAAGTTTAATGGAACAAAAAAGTGAAATAAATGAAGAACTTAACAAAGATAATTCTAAATCAGATGCTTTTAGCGCTTTTGATGACGAATTTAATTCTTTGGTACCCAAGAAAGATATTTTAGAAAATGATTTACTTAGTGATATTCAAGATATAAAACTGGATAAACCAAAAAAGAAGAAAAAAGAACTTAAAGATGTTCCAGACTTGGATAATGTTGAATTGCCAAAAATAAGAAAAATGGAATCTAGTAAAAAAGATGTTTGGAAAAAATAGAGATTTGAATTAATCAAAATCTCTATTTTTGTTTATTGATAAATCTATAATAATATTAAAATCATCATCTTTAGATGCAACGTTTTTATGTAATTCACCACATTTTTTGCATTTGTAAATAATTTTATATGTATTTTTAAATTTTTCTATACTTACTGGCTCTAATAAACCCCTACATTCATTTAATCTATCCCCAGGGTTTATGTCTACATGTTTTGAATATAAGCAAAATGGGCAGTGATCTCTCGCACTATAGTTTAATTTTGTAACTCGTTTTCCACAATTTTCACAAATAAATTCTTCATCAATCATATTAAATCTTTTCACATAATCACCTAAATAAATTATATAATTTTAAATTTTAATTGTAAATATTTTATGGACTTTTTATTTTGATTATGATATAGTTTTAAATGGAAGGTAGATAATATGGAAAATAATACTAATATAAATAGTGAAGAATTAAAAAATGAACAAACAGTACAAAATAAAGATAATAATAAGAAAACTTTTACAACATCAGAAGTAATTTTACTTGTTATAATGTCACTGTTAATAGGTTTGTCTGCAAGTTTACTTTTAAGTAAAACGAGTGTTATCACAAAAAATCAAATTATTGATGATGCATATTTAAAAGAATTTGTTGACAATTATGAATACATAGTAAATAATTATTATGAAGAGGTTGATAAATCTAAATTAATAGACAAAGCTATTAAAGGAATGACAGAGTCTTTGGATGATCCTTATTCAACTTATTTTAATGAAAACGAAAGTGATAATTTTTCTATCACATTAAATGGAAGTTACAAAGGTGTTGGTATACAAATTGGTAAAGAAGAAAATGGTTATATGTTGATAACTGCTGTTTTTAAAAATTCACCTGCAGAAGAGGCTGGATTAAAGGCTGGAGATGAAGTTATATCTATAGATGGTAAATCTGTAGTAGAACTTACAACAAAAGAATTTAGTGATTTAGTAAAAAATGGTGATAACAAACAATTTAGTTTAAAAGTATTAAGAGATGAAAAAGAAATTGATATTACTTTAAAAAGAAGCACGGTGACATTAGATTCTGTTGCTTCTGAAATGTATGAGCGAAATGGTAAAAAAATAGGATATATATATATAGGAATATTTGCTAATAACACTTGTGACCAATTTAAACAAAAATTAGATGCTTTAGAAAAAGAAAAAATAGATTATTTGATAATAGATGTAAGGCAAAATACAGGTGGACATTTAACTTCTGTAGATGGAATACTTGATATATTCTTAAATAGTAAGCAAGTAATGTATAAATTTGAACAAAATAAAAAAGTTACATCTATATATGGAACAGGAAAAGAAAATAAAAAATATGAAATTGTACTATTAGGCGATAACTCGAGTGCATCAGCTTCAGAAGTATTAATAGCTGGCTTAAAAGAGAATTTAAATTCTAAATTAATTGGTAAACAAACATATGGAAAAGGAACCGTTCAAGAAATGGTTAACTTGTCAGATGGAACACAATATAAAATAACTGTAAAAAAATGGTTAACTCCAAAAGGTAATTGGATAAATGATACAAAAGGGATAAAACCTGACATTGATGTAGATTTATCTGATAAATATTATGAAACTGGAGAAATTCAAGATGATACGCAACTTCAAGCAGCTTTTGATTATATAGAGGGTAAATGATTATATTGGTGATTACAAATTTAGGTAAGTTATGAACTTGCCTTTTTTATTTATAAAAAATATGGTATAATTATTTCAGGTGATTATTTTGAAAAACATGTGTATAGGTGATAAGTTTGAAATACAATGTTATAAACACGATAAAAAAGTACATAGATCATGGTCAGAGGCTGTATTATTAGATATAAAAAAAGATTATATGGTTTTTGGAAATAATAAAACATTAGTAACTGAATCGGAAGGAACGACTTGGAGAACTAAGGAACCAGCAATAATGTATTTTTTTAAAAACAAATGGTTTAATATAATAGCACAAATGAAAAGTGATGGTATATATTATTATTGTAATATTGCAACTCCATATATAATAGAAGAAAATACGATCAAATATATTGATTACGATTTGGACTTGAGAATATTCCCAAAAGGAGAATATAAAATACTTGATAAATTAGAATATGAATATCATAAAAAGAAAATGAAATATTCTAATGATTTAGATATAGTTGTAAATAATGCATTAAAAGAATTAATATCAGAATATAAAAAGGGCGCTATTATGTTTAATCCGGGATTAAATACAGAATATTTAAAAACTTATTTAGAATTAAAAAAAGAAAATGAAAATAGTAATTTTATGTAAAAAAGTGAATATAATTAAGTAAAATGAAAAAAATGAAAAAATACTATTGACTTTCTTTTTTTTATTTGTTATATTAGAAAAGCTTTCACGAGGAAAGCATTAAAAAAGCAATGCAGTATACATAAAAATGTAACAAAAAAATAAAATTTAAAAAAGTTTAAAAAAACTATTGACTTTAAATTTTAAATTTGTTATATTAATATCACGTTGCGAGGGAAAGGCTTGAAAAAGGCTAAAACCGAACAGCAAAAAATGTCAAATCGAAAAAATTTAAAAAAGTTTAAAAAAACTATTGACTTTGATTAAATGATTTGATATACTTGGATTGCGCTTCTGAAAAGAAGCAAGAATGATCTTTGAAAACTGAGCAAAATGTCAATTCACTATTAGCTAGGAAAAAACAATTCAAATTTCAAAAATAATTTTTTTTTGGAGAGTTTGATCCTGGCTCAGGATGAACGCTGGCGGCATGCCTAAGACATGCAAG
>OLHG01000684.1_pt1 | contig 23439 bp, 25 predicted proteins | sample 1605971 | NCBI WGS metagenome assembly OLHG01 (sample SAMN03283289) | human gut metagenome | biome: human-associated habitat; material: feces | host: Homo sapiens | place: Peru | collected 2012 | reverse complement strand
TAACAACTGGAACACATACTTTATCAATTGTATCTAAAAATGGTACTGCTAGTACTAGTTTTGAAAAGAAAGGTGCTTTAACTTTAACTTCAGCAATATTAAATGACAATAAAGCTCAAGCAGATACGAATATAGATTTTTCAAAGGGTAGTAGTGATACCAATGGGAAAGGATTATATTATACAAGCACAAATACCGAAGATAACAAGACTACATATTATTTTAGAGGAGACGTTCAAAATAATTATGTTAAACTAAGAGACGAAAAGGTAACTGCTTGTATATATGATGGAACTTTAGTTGGATATTATGATCGTGATAATCGCCAGATAACTTATGATATAGATGAAGTAACATGCGTAGATTACGAGATATGTGATTTGCGTAATAGCGATGGCGGTGTAATTGTAGGGATTGATGCTGATGAATGTGAAGAAAGTAAGGGAGGTCTAGCTCCAGGTGAATTTGCAACCTATGGTACAGTTGATGAATTGTGGAGAATAATAAGGATAAATGAAGATGGTAGTGTAAGATTAATAAGACAGAACTTTATATCTGAAAGTTATTTCAATACTTCTGCTAATGACAATGCATATGCAGGATATATGTACGGAACATCAGGAACATCGACGTATGCATTAACGCATGCAAATACCAATTCGAGTACAATAAAAAAAGCTTTAGACAATTGGTATAAAACAAATTTAATTAGTTATTCATCACTAATAGCTGACTCTGGTTTTTGTGGCGATAGAAGTTTGTCAGATGGATTGGGATATGGGAAAAATTGGACTAAATATGGTGCGTGGAATAGATTAAGAGATAATAAAGAACCACAGTTTGTATGTCCACAAAATAATGATTTATATACAACTACAACAAGTACAAAAGGAAATAAATCGTTAACTTATCCAATTGGATTAATAACCGCAGATGAAGTAGCATACGCAGGTGGAACATATAATAAAACGAATGAAAGTTATTATCTGATGAACGGTAATAATTTTTGGACGATATCACCATGTACTTCTGCTTTTAAAGCCTTTACTCTTACTAGTGTATGGGGAGTAACTAACAAAGGTAGTGTTAACATTACTTTTGATGTTCGCAACAACTATGCTGTGCAGCCGGTTATCAATTTGAAATCCACAGTTGGAATTACAAACGGTGATGGCACTAGCTCTAATCCATATGTTATAAAAACTAATTAATATTTCAAGAAAGGGTTATTATTTATAATCCTTTTTTTATTTGTTTTTTCTTTTATTATTGAAAATAATTAAAAATAGTGTTAGTATAGAAAGCACTTTTCAAGTAACGTAAAAATGCAAAGGAGAAAGTTAAAATGCAAGTGCCAGAAACGTTAAAAGTTAATGATTATTCGAAAGAAAAAAGAGAAGAACTTATAATTAATAATATTAAATTAGTAGAAGATATAGTAAAAAAGAGATTTCCTGATTCTTTGTATGAAGAAGACGAATTAATATCTATCGGAATAGTAGGATTAATTAAAAGTATTGATAATTTCGATTCTAGTAAAGGAATACCGTTTACAAGTTATTTAAGAAAATATATAAATAATGAGTTTTCAAGATTTCTAAAAAAAGAGTCTAAACGTATTCAATTTTCTAGTCTTGATAGTAATGATGAATTTATACCTTTATCAACTATAGAAGCAGATTATGAAGATAAGGAATTATATAAATCTGTTAGAAATATTGTAGATGGATTACCTGTAATAGAAAGAGAAATAGTTAAATTACATTATGGGTTTGAAGAAAATGTACGAGTTACTCAAACAGAAATAGCTAAGAAGTTATGCATTTCAAAGTCAAGTGTTTCAAGGATGTTAAGAAGAGCTTTAGGTAAGGTTAAGGTAACTTTAAAAAGAAATGATTTAATTGATATGTCTGGTGATGAATTAAATAATGTTGAAAGAACTGTTGTAAATGAAGAAGATTTTAAAGGTGTTATTAAATTGTTAAGAGAAGATTGCTATAGTGGTATGCTAAACTTTTTAACTACTAAGGAAGCAATTGTTGTATGCTTAAAATTTGGATATGTAAAAGATAAATCATTTTCTAATGATGCAATAGCAAAGTTTCTTCATATAGATTCTTCTTTTGTAACTGATACAGCTAGAAAGTATTTGTTAAGCGATGAAAGTATTAGTAAAGATTATTTTAATGGATTAAAATCTGATAATTCTAATGCTAAAATATTAACTAAAAGGAAATAATAAAATATTTCTTTTTTTAATTGATTATAAGAGTTTATTAAAGTATACTAAATTTAGGTGGTGATATAGTGAATACAATTTTACCTGCAGATACATATATAGTTGTAAATAAAACAATTATGGATGATATTGATAGAAAAATAGTTACAATGCTATATCAACCAATTATAGGTCATACTGCAACTACTTTATATTTTACTTTGTTTGATGATTTATTACGTCATGATGTAATGAGTGAAGAGTTAACACATCATCATTTAATGGCTACTATGCAATTAAAATTAGAAGATATTTTAATAGCACGTGAAAAGCTAGAGGCGGTTGGTCTATTAAAGACTTATTTGAAAAAAGACCACGTTAATAATTTTGTGTATTTATTATATGCACCTTTATCAGTAAATGAATTTTTAAATCATCCTATTTTAAATGTAGTTTTATATAATAATTTAGGAAAGAAAGAATATGAAAACATAGTTAATTGTTTTAGAATTCCAAAAGTTAATTTGAAAGACTATGAAGACATTACAAAATCGTTTAATAAAGTCTTTTCAAGTGTTAGTAGTAATACTTATTTAGGAAATGATAATATAGTTAAAAAAAATAGAGGTACTATAGAGATAACAGAGGGAGTAGACTTTAACTTGTTAATTTCTTCTATTCCTAAAAGTATGGTAAGTGATAAGTGCTTTACCGATGAAGTTAAGGATTTAATTAACTCTTTAGCATTTGTTTATAATATAGATGACCTTAATATGCAAGGACTAGTTAGAAACAGCATTAATGAAAAGGGACTTATAGATAAGACAGAATTAAGGAAGAGTGCTAGAAACTTTTATCAATTTGAACAAGGTGGTAAATTACCTACACTTATTTACAGTAAACAACCTGATTATTTAAAGACACCTAGTGGTGATACTTCTAATTGGGCAAAACAGATTTATACTTTTGAGAATGTAACGCCGTATGATTATATAAGAAGTAAATATAAAAATGGTGAACCTACTTTAAGAGAATTGCAAATTATTGAGGATTTGATGGTTAAGCAAAAGATGAAACCAGGCGTTGTTAATGTTTTAATAGATTATGTTTTGAAAGTTAATAATCAGAAATTTACTAGAAGTTATGTTGAAACTGTGGCAGCTCAATGGAGTAGGTTAAATATTGAGACAGTGGAAGCAGCTATGAAAACAGCTGAAAAGGAACATAAAAAATTAAAGAAAATGTTAAATAAAGATAAGGAAGAGTCTAGTAATAAGCATTATAAGCCTAAAGAAGAAGCCCTACCATCATGGTTTGATAAAAAGATAGAGAATAAAGAAATGTCTAAAGAAGAGGAAGAAGAGTTAGACAACCTATTAAAAGAATTTAGTTGACAGAACCCTAGGGGGTATAATAGATACATAAGGAGGAGTGAAAAATGGAAAATAGTAAAGGAAAAGCGTCGTTTGGTATTATTTGCATATTGTTAATTATTGTATTATGTTTAGGTGGCTATATTGCTTATGATAAAGGACTAATCTTTTCAAAAGGTAATGTAGAAGACAAGAACAATGGTAACAATAAGGATAACAATGTAGTAGAAGAGAAAGAATTGGATTTAAATGAGTATGATGTTGTCAAATTATATAATGATGGTTTTAATAGGGATAACACTATACAAGATTATTTCCATTCAAATTTAGAACTTACAAATAAAACAATGAGTAATGAAATGAAATTACTTATTTCATACGAAATGAATGGTAACTCAATATACAAGTATTCTAAAACTATAGAAAATGGCAAAAATTTTGAAAGTATATACACGGCGGATGCTAGTGCTGTATTGAATCAAATTAATAGAATATTTGGTAGTGATAATGGATATTCTCATAACAATCAAGGCATTAGTGGAATGATTGGTTCAGATTGTGGTACAGTAAAGTATAACCAGAATCAAAATGTGTACGAATTAAAAACTGAGCCTGGATGTGGTGGAATAACTACTTATTATGTTGTTACTAAGTTAGTTAAAGCAATAAAAACAAAAGATTCAATTGTTTTAACTGAAAAGTCATATGTAACATATAATGATAAAACAATTACTAAAGACCTTACTCAAAATAGTCCAGTAATTGCAACTAATGTTGCTAATCCTGGTGATGAGTACTTTGATAAAGGTTCAACTGTAACTTATACATTTAAGTTAAGTGATAATGGAACTTACTATTTTAGTAGTAGTAAAATAACTTATTAATTGACATAAAGATTGGTAATTTTACCAATCTTTTTATGTGCTTTAATATTTATAATTGAAAGCAATAAAATATAATGATATAATAAAATCAAAAATAAGGAGGAAAAATGGATAGTGGTAAAAGAAATTCTTCAGCAGGAATTATAGCAGTTTTAGTGATTATAGTATTAGCTTTAGGAAGTTATATTATCTATGATAAAGTTTTATCTTCACCGAAAGATAATGTAGTTGATAACAATAAAGATAATAAAGATAACGATGTAGTAGAAGATAAAGAATTAGCTTTAAATGATTATACTGTTGTAAAATTATATGGTTATGTTATTAATCAAGACGATGATATAAAAGATTATTTTCATTCAAATTTAGAACTTACAAATAAAACAGTAAGTAATGAAATGAAACTACGTATTGCATATCAAGCAAATGGTAAAGGACAATATAAATATTCTAAAGTAATTAGCGGATTAAATCCACAAACTGTTTATACAGCAGATGTAAATGTTATATTAGGTCAAATTAACGAAATATTTGGTAGTGATAATGGATATTCTCATAACAATGAAGGTATTCAAGGGGCTCTTGGTACTGATTGTGGAGAATTAAAATATGTTCAAAGTCAAAACAATTATGAGTTAAAAATTGGTGAAGGCTGTGGTAGCATGGTTGGTCATTCTATATATACTAAGTTAGTTAAAGCAGTTAAAACAAAAGATTCAATCGTTCTAACTGAAAAATCGTATGTATTTTCTGCAGGTAATACTTATAAAGATCTTACTCAAAATAGACCATTAATTGCATCAAATGTTAATCCTAGTGATGAATACTTTGATAAAGGTTCAACTGTAACTTATACATTTAAGTTAAGTGATAATGGAACTTACTATTTTGATAATAGTAAAATAACTTATTAATATGGAGTTGAAAAACTCCTTTTCTTTTGCTATAATACCTCTTACACATGGAGGTAATTTATGAAAACACTTATATTTGCAACACCGATTACAATGGAAGAAGCGAATAGTTTAGGTTGCTTCGATTATTCAGTACTTTATTTAAATTCTAGTAATAAGAAATTAAAATTAGCATCAGCAGATTATACTGAACGTTATCATGATAATAGTGAGATTCATGAAGCATTTAAATCTGATGCAATTATGTTTTTAAAACACGTAAAAGAAAAGAGTGTTAAAGAGACTTCTCGAAATATTATGACATTAGTTGTAAATGATAATTGTGAAGTAGAATCAATAACTAATAATTGTAATCGTTGTGATAAAATGCCTATATTAGATGGCGTAGTTTTAGCAAAAAGATTGAAATAATATATTTATTGTGTTATTATATATTCATAAATCGATGATTGAGATTAGTAAGTATTTTAATTATTTTATAGAGACTTAGTGGTTGGTGGAAACTGAGAATAATATTACTGAATCAACTCATGAGTGAAATAGGGAACTTAAGTATCTATTTCCGGGAAGACCGTTATTCAAATTAAGTCAATTATAGGATGGCACCGTGATTAATCACTCCTATACTTGGCTTTTTTATTTTTTTAGGAGGATATTATGCTTAAAGATTATTTTGATTTAGAAAAATATGAGGAATTAAAAAATTCAGATGATTTGATTTATAAGGCGCTAGAAATTGTCTCGACTTTATTTGAATATGATACTGATAAAGGTGGTATGCCATATATGCTTCATATCATATACGTGTATAAACATGTTAATACTAAAGAAGAGAAGGTTATAGCACTTTTACATGATGTACTTGAAGATAAGAAAGTAACAAAAGAAGATTTATTAGATGTGGGATTTCCACAGGATATAGTAGATGATGTAGAAATATTAACGAGAATAAAACCTACTTCATATGAAGATTACATTAATAATATGATTAAGAAAGCCTCGATAAGAGCATTAAATGTAAAACTTGCTGACCTTGAAAACAATATGGATTTATCTAGAATAAAAAATCCTACTATTAAAGATTTTGAAAGAATTCAAAAAAGATATATTCCAACACACGAAAAAATAAGAAATAGAATTAAGGAAATGGAGAATTAATATGATAGATATCAAACTTATAAGAGAAAATAGAGAATTAGTAAAAGAAAATATTAAAAAGAAATTTCAAGATGAAAAACTACATTTAGTAGATGAAGTTTATGAAATGGATAAAAAAGTAAGAGATGTTCAAACTAAGGTAGACGGGTTAAAAGCTGAAAAGAACAAAATGAGTGGCGAAATTGGTAAATTGATGAAAGATAAGATGATTGATGAAGCCAATAAGATTAAAGATAAAATAGCTGAAATGTCTAATGAAATTGCAAGTCTTGAAGAAGAATTTGTAACATTGGGTAAGGAAATAAAGGAACGTATGTTAGTAATACCAAACATCATGGATAGTTCTGTTCCAATTGGTAAAGATGATTCATGTAATGTTGAAGTACAAAGATTTGGTGAGCCAAAAGTTCCTAGTTATGAAATACCATATCATGCTGATATCATCAATAATTTAAAAGGTATGGATAAGGAAGCAGCAGGACGTACTAGTGGAGAAGGATTCTATTTCCTATTGGGGGATATTGCAAGACTTCATGAAGCTATGTTAGCGTGCGCTAGGGATTACATGATTGATAATGGATTTACTTATGCTATACCTCCATTTATGATTCATAGTGATGTTGTAACTGGTGTTATGTCTTTTCCTGAAATGGAAGCTATGATGTACAAAATAGAAGGTGAAGATTTGTACTTAATTGGTACAAGTGAACACTCTATGATTGGTAAGTTTAAAGACCAAATAATTAAACGTGAAGAGTTACCAATAAGTATGACTTCTTATTCTCCTTGTTTTAGGAAAGAAGGAGGTTCACATGGTTTAGAAGAACGTGGACTTTACCGTGTTCATCAATTTGAAAAACAAGAAATGATTGTAATATGTGAACCAGAAGACTCTATGAAATGGTATGAAAAAATGTGGAGATTAACAGTTGACTTATTTAGAAGCTGGAATATTCCAGTAAGACAATTGGAGTGTTGTAGTGGTGATTTAGCTGATTTAAAAGTAAAATCTTGTGATATTGAAGCATGGAGTCCTCGTCAACAAAAATACTTTGAAGTAGGTAGTTGTTCTACTTTGGGTGATGCTCAAGCAAGACGTTTAGGAATAAGAACTAAGGGTGAAAAAGGAACATATTATTTACACACTTTAAATAATACAGTTGTTGCAACACCTAGAGGATTAATAGCATTATTGGAAAACAATTACAATGAAGATGGAAGTGTTACTATTCCAGAAATATTAAGACCATATATGGGTGGTAAGGATAAAATTACACCACAAAAATAAGAGTTAACAACTCTTTTTTTTCTATATTTATCGTGATATAATGATAATGAGGTGGTACTATGAAGGAATTAACAGAACAAGAAATAGCAGAAAAATTAGAAAAAATGCGAGAAAAAGCTATTCTAGAGTTACATGAATGGGATTCTACTAAAGGACATGGTTTTATAATTAATCCTGATGGTACTATTTATGATTATGAATGGTTCTTAGGTTTTAATAATAAAACTAACAGTTTTGGAATGTGTACTTCTCTTGATAAAAGAGATTTTCTAGCTGATTGTGATAAAATTAAAAACTATTTACAAGATGAAGTAATGATTTTTGATATGGAGTACGAAACTAATTTTCACCAAGATGGTGGCTGTGACATTATTGTTAAATTTGATGAAAAAAATAAGTATTCTAATAATATAAAATTGTATAAAAAAATATCTAAAAAAATGAAAGAGATACTTAAATAGGAGGATTAAATGAAAATATTAGTAACTGGTGGGTGTGGCTATATAGGTAGTCATACATGTGTAGAATTATTAAATGAAGGATATGAAGTAGTTATAGTAGATAATTTTTCTAATTCCAAGAAAGATGTATTAGATAAGATTAAGGAAATAACTCATAAGGATTTTAAATTTTATCAAGGTGATGTATGTGATAAAGATTTAATGGAGAAAATATTCTCTAATGAGAAAATAGATGCAGTTATTCACTTTGCTGGATATAAAGCAGTTGGTGAATCTGTTAAGAAACCACTTATGTACTATCGTAATAATATAGATTCAACTTTAACACTATGTGAAGTAATGAGTGAGCATAATGTTAAAAAGTTAGTATTCTCTAGTAGTGCTACTGTATATGGAAGTCCTAAAAGCCTACCTATTAAAGAAGATTTTCCACTATCTACTACTAATCCATATGGTTCAACTAAATTAATGATAGAGGGAATTCTAAAAGATTTATATATATCTGATAATGAGTGGAGTATTGCAGTATTAAGATACTTTAATCCTATAGGTGCACATGAATCAGGTTTAATCGGTGAAAATCCTAATGATATACCTAACAACTTAATGCCATATATCGTTAAAGTTGCTACTGGTGAATTAGAGTGTTTAAGTATTTTTGGTAATGATTATGATACTAAAGATGGTACAGGTGTAAGAGATTATATTCATGTTGTTGATTTAAGTAAAGGTCATTTAAAAGCAATAGAAAAAATTGAAAATGAAACAGGAATAGATTATTATAACCTAGGTACAGGTAATGGTTATAGTGTACTTGAAATAGTAAATAATTTTTCTAAAGTAAATAATGTAAAAGTTAATTATAAAATAACAGAACGTCGTCCAGGAGATATTGCAGAATGTTATGCTGACCCTAGTTATGCTAAGGAAAAACTTGGTTGGACAGCTACGAAAGGTATAGAAGAAATGTGTAGAGATGCATATAACTTCGTAATTAAAAATAAATAATTATGGAAGAAATAAAGACAAGTAGAGTAAAAGGTAGACTTGATTTAGATGAATATTTTCATAAGCGTCTAAATAGAGATTGGGAAGATTTAGAAGAGTTAGAGTCAGCAGGAATAATTGAAACAGAAACTTCTGGTAGAAGTGATAAGTTTTGGATTCTATCTGAAGAAGGAGAACGTATCGCATTATTTAAAATTACTAATTGGAAATCTGATGAAGACTATGCAGAACTTTTAGGTGAAGAAATTGCTAAGGCTTTAAATATGGAAACAGCACATTATGATTTAGCTAAGTTTTCTCTTAATAAAGGAGTAATAAGCTATAACTTCTTAGAACAATATGAAACGTTGTATGCAGGGACAGATATAATTTTTGATTTTTATGAAGAAAAATTAGAAGATAATGAAGAATTACAAGCGTTATATGGACTTTCTAGTGATGATACAATAGATGATGCTTGTACTAAATTAAATAATCTGGAAGATTTATGGTCAATTTTAGAAGATAAGTATAAAAATGATTACAACAAAAGTTATATTATAAAAAGAATAATGGATGGTTTGATAGATAAACTTATTTTTGATATATTAACAGTTAATGTTGATGATCACGTAGAAAATTGGGCTATTAAAGGCGGTAGACAAGGTAAAGAATTAACACCTGTATATGACCATGGTAGAATTTTAAATCTTCATATGAATGTAGCAGTTGAAAATTCTTTAGGTAGAGGTGATTTGACCAAAAAAGAATTACTCTTAAAAGTAGATAACAGTAATACAAAAAAGCCATTAGAAGTATTAGATAAGTTTTTACATATTTCTAGTAGTGAGTATGTTGATTATGTAAAAGATAAAGTAGAATTATTACAAGAACGCGTGGAATTAATACCAAAAATTGTTGAAGAACGAACTTGTTATCCAATGAATGATTATATAAAAAATTATTTTGTTACTTCTTGCTTTAATCATTTAAATGAAGTATCTGAAGTAGTAAATAAATATGATAGAAAACATACTAAATAGTTGACACTTTGTAAGGATTACTTTACAGGTGTCCTTTTTTTTAACTATTATAAGTGTTATAATTGGATTATAAAAATAGGAGGTTATATGTATTCAAAAGAAGTAGAGAACATGTGCACTGTAAATAAAGGTGCTAATCATGGACCAGCTCCAATACCTGAAGAAGGAAAGTTTGTTGAAGCTAAAGAAATAAAAGATATTTCTGGACTTACTCATGGTATAGGTTGGTGTGCACCACAACAAGGTGCTTGTAAATTAACACTTAATATTAAAAATGGAATTATAGAAGAGGCTTTAGTAGAAACAGTAGGATGTTCAGGAATGACTCATTCAGCTGCTATGGCTTCAGAAATACTAGTAGGTAAGACACTACTTGAAGCATTAAATACTGACTTAGTTTGTGATGCTATTAATACTGCAATGAGAGAATTGTTCTTACAAATAGTTTATGGTAGAAGTCAATCAGCTTTCTCAGAGGGAGGATTATTAGTAGGAGCAGGTCTTGAAGATTTAGGTAAAGGACATCGTAGTCAAGTTGGTACTTGTTACAGTACTAAATTGAAGGGACCTAGATACTTAGAATTATCCGAAGGATATATTACAGAAGTAGGATTAGATGAAAATAATGAAATTATTGGATATAAGTATGTTAACTTAGGTAAGATGATGGATAATATAAAGAAGAAAATGGACCCGCTAGAAGCAATTGAAAAAGCTAGTGGTAAGTATGGAAGATTCGATGAAGCAGTAAAAGTAATCGATCCAAGGGAGGAGTAGTTATGGCATTATTTGAAAATTATGATAGAAGAATTAAACAAATAGAAGCTACTCTAAATAAACATGGAATTGCTACTATAGAAGATGCTAAAAAAATATGTGAAGAAAAAGGCATTGATGTTTTTGAAATAGTAAGAGGTATTCAACCAATTTGTTTTGATAACGCTTGTTGGGCTTATACAGTAGGTGCTGCTATTGCAATAAAAGAAAATGCTAAAACAGCAGCAGAAGCAAGTAAGTATATCGGAGAAGGTTTACAATCTTTCTGTATCCCAGGAAGTGTTGCTGATGAGAGAAAAGTTGGATTAGGTCATGGTAATTTAGGTGCTATGTTACTAAGTGAAGATACAGAATGTTTTGCATTTTTAGCAGGACATGAATCTTTTGCAGCAGCCGAAGGTGCTATAGGTATTGCAAAATCTGCTAATAAAGTTAGACAAAAACCATTACGAGTAATACTTAATGGATTAGGTAAAGATGCTGCTCAAATAATTTCAAGAATAAATGGATTTACTTTTGTAGAGACTGAATATGATTTTTCAACTTCTACTTTAAAAATAGTTAGTGAAAAAGCTTATTCTAATGGTGAGCGAAGCAAAGTAAAATGTTATGGAGCTAACGATGTAAGAGAAGGCGTTGCTATAATGCACCATGAAAATGTTGATGTATCTATTACAGGTAATTCAACTAATCCTACAAGATTCCAACATCCAGTAGCTGGTACTTATAAAAAAGAAAGATTGGAACAGGGTAAAAAGTATTTTTCAGTAGCAAGTGGTGGAGGAACTGGTAGAACACTTCATCCCGATAATATGGCTGCTGGACCTTCTAGTTATGGTATGACAGATACAATGGGAAGAATGCATAGTGATGCTCAATTTGCTGGCTCTTCTTCAGTTCCTGCTCATGTAGAAATGATGGGCTTAATAGGAATGGGTAATAATCCGATGGTTGGAGCTACTGTAGCAGTAAGTGTAAAAGTATTTGAAACTTTAAATAAATAAAAATGGTCGTGAGATAAGTGATTTGATAAATTTTTATTAAAGAATGACCTTATAAATTAAAAAAAGAAAATTACAATATGAGAAAGAAAAGAAAAATTTGAAAATTAAAAAATTAATTGTTGAGCAAATAATAAAATATTGTGTTATAGTAAAGTAATGTTTTATAACTTTTTGGCTTTTTACTGCACTAAAAATATTTCATTATTATTAACGAAACTTTGATATATAAAAGCGGTTATTATACTCTATAATTAAAATTTGTAAAAGTAATAAATTTTTTGTTTAAACGAGTTTCTAAATATGTAATACATTTGTATAGTTTTTAAGTTAACATAAAAACATATTGATTTGAGAAAATTATTATGATAAAATAAAAATGGTTTAGATGACGAGCAGTATTAGTCATCATATAGAAAAAATTCTGTATGAAATAATGCTGTTCGTTTTTTTTGTATGTTGTGAGGATGTTATATAGATTTATAGAAGGGAGAGAATTAAATGAAAAAAAATCACAAAATTTGTTCTTTTATTGCTATAGTTGTGTTACTTGTATTTGGAATTGTTACGGTTAATGCTGCTCAAGGATTCCAATTTACTTTTTCATTACCAGCCTGGGGCGGTGTGGCAAATACAGATTTTTTAACTGCAAATTCTAATTATACTTATTCTACAGCTCATGTAACGAAGACCGTAAATGGTGACAAGTTTGATGTTACTTATCAAACGAAATATGGCAATAATGTGGTAATTGCTGGAAGTACTTTGACACTACCTGCGAAGGGAAATACTAAGAATGCCGTTTGGTATCCAATTAGTGGATCAAGTAGCGGTGCACCTTATTCAGCATATACATCAACTACTTGTTCAGGAAGTAATACAACTTCATTATATTGTGGAGTATCAGGTCAACAATATAGATGGTATTTAAAAAATGGCTCGGTCATTGGCGGAACTACAACAGTTGTTTCACTGTTTACATTAGACTAATTTAGAGTAATTTATATATTGTTTTAAAATCTATATTAACATTCTCACAAAAATTTATAATGATAATAGTTGGAGGCAATATGAAGATATTTTTGATGTATTTAAAGGAGAGAATAGTAAACAATAAATCAATTATTTTTATTTTAATCAGTGTGTTTATTTTTATTTTTTGCTTTTTGACAATTAAAAATTCCTATTTTAATGAAATTATTAATTATATGGAAACATATATAAATTACTATGTTGCTAAATACTTACAGGGAGATTATACTAGCTTGATTGTATCTTCAAATATGCCACTGTCAATATTTGTCGAAAACGACGTGGTAGGAATATTATCAGCACCATACTTATATTGCTTTATGCATAGTAATACTATTTTTAGTATATATTTGTTCGTTTTACCATTTATTATTTTTAAATATATTAATAATATATATTATGATGATGTTCATAATGGATTTGCTAATAATGTTATATTAAAAATAGGAAAAAAGAAGTATATAAGATATACATTATCAACTAATTGCATTTTAGGTGTAATATTAGCAGTAGTGCCTAAAATTATTTATTATATATTTTTATTAATTTTTTATTATCCTGGTTTTTCTCATAAGTTTGTAATTAACAATTATAATTTTATAAATAATAGAGCCCTTGAAATCTTTCAGATTTATAATCCAATATCATTAGTAATAGGTGATATTGTCATGTCACTTTTTTATGGGTTTGTGGTAGCGCTTATTTCTACTATTATTATTTTATTAAGTAAGAAGAAAATTAACACATATTTGATATTTATATTAGTAATGGTAGGACAATCAATTATTTTTTCACTATTGGAAAATATATCTAGTAAATATATTTTGTCTTCAATGTTTTCATACTATTCAATTTATAGTGTATTAAATGTATGGCTAGAATCTAGATTATCAATTGTTTGGTCATTAGCGCCTATTATAGTATTAACTTTTATTCTAATTATTATTACTATGATTTTACTTAAAAGAAAATTAAAGGATTCTTATGAATAGGTTGTTTTTTAGTTTTTGCAAAAATAAAACATATATTTTTATTGTTGCTTCATGCTTAATACTGATTTTTATAGGCTTTTTACCATTATTGAATTTGCTAATAGAATATTTGAATGAAAATAATTTAAGCGTTTCCTCGGTTTATTTGTTTAATGCAATGTTGTTGCCTACGGCCTTTAATGCTAATGGGATGTTCTTTAGTTGTATTATAGATATTTGCTTTTTTTGCATTTTATTATATCCGGTTTTGCAAGTTGTGTCGTTTTTGTTAATTGATAGTTCAAATATAACAATATTAAAAATAGGAAGAAAAAAAGTTTTAACAAAAATTATTCCTATGATTATAATAGAAAATTTAGTTTTCTGTGTTATATATTTTGTAATATTGTTTGGATTTTATTGTATAAAAATGAACACTGCGTTTTTTGATAATAGTTTTATTATATCACTTATATTGAAGTTTATTATTTCAACTTTAGCAACTAGCACATTTGTATTTATATATATTTTGATAAGAGACATTTTTTTTGCATTGTTATCTTCAATATCAGTATTTTTGGGCGTTAGCGTAGCGCTAAACTTTTTGAGTATTCATTATATCAATGAAACCATAGTTTTTGAAAATGTAATTTATATTGTTGTGTTTTTAATAGTGTTATATGTAATAATAAACTTATTATCGATTCGATTTATAAAAAAGATTGATATTTAATGTTTAGGGAGGAATTATGAAAAGTAAAGTTAGTATAAGGAATGTATGTAAAAAATTCGACAATAAAGTAATTTTAGAACATGTCAATTTTGAAGTTCCAAACAACCAAATAGTAGGTATTATAGGGCGCAATGGAAGTGGTAAAACGGTTTTATTAAAAATTATATGTGGACTATATATACCAACTAGTGGTCAGGTAAAAATTGATGGCAAAATAATAGATTCAGATAGGCCTAACAATATAAGTGCACTTATAGATACTGGTTTTCTAAATAACGAGACAGGTTTAAAAAATCTAAAAATTTTATCTAGTTTAACAAAAAATATTAATTTAAATGATATATATAAAGTTATGGAAGTAGTTGGGCTTAATCCTAATAATAAAACGAAATATAAAAATTATTCAACTGGAATGAAGCAACGATTAAAATTTGCTCAAATACTGTTGGATAATAACGATCTTCTGATATTAGATGAGCCATTTAATGGGATAGATAAAGAAACTGTCAAACTTTTTAGAACTATTATATTAGACTTGAAAAATGGAGGTAAAACAATATTAATTACTAGTCATTATCAAGAAGATATTAATTTATTGTGTGATATTGTTTATGAAATGGATGCGGGAAAGTTGAAAAAGGTGGAGGTAGCTAATGAGTCAAAAAAAAGTTAAGGTTTTGATTGCTATTTTTGTTAGTATTTCATTTATTATATTAGTTATATTCTTTATAAGCAAAGTTATTAGTGAGGAAAAAAGCAAATATGCTCTTTATAGTGATTTTAGTAGAGCAAGTATTATTATGCAATTTCATTCTGTTAAAGGATTTAATGATACTTACATGCTAATAAGGTATCAACAAAGATATAATATGAAAAAACCAATTACCAAAGGTGAATTACTTAAAGATTTTTCAAATTATAAAATGATTCCAATTTTAAATTATATGAACTCTTTTCCAGAGGATGAACAATTATTTAATTCATTTGATCAAATTATGAAGTTTGTTGAAGTTTATAATATGACTAGTGTAGATTTGACAGAGGACATTTTTGTTACACAAGATGACGGAAAATATTTTAAATATAAAGATGGTAAATATGTATATACTGTGAAGAAGAATGTGATTACCAAAGATACATTCAACAATTTGTATTATGAATTTATAAACACGAAAGATGTGATGTCGCATTTTATTAGTTTATTATTACAAAATTATAATATATCGAAAAGTTATTCTTGGAATGATTTGATATATCAAATAAATAACAACTATAATAATTTTTATGCTTTATATAAGAATGAAATCATTTTTATTATCGGAAATGATTTAACGAACTTTTCAAAGTATTTATTTAATTTTGTTGAGAAACCAGATGATAAATTGTATAACATTCCTTCTAATAATAGCAATAGTCAAAATAATAAATATAAAATAAGTAAAGATTTGGGAAGTGAAGAAATTACTGTGAAATACTACTTTTCAAAAGTGCAAAGATTATATAATGAACCTACAAAGTATTATAAATGGCTCTATAAACTAGACGTGGAATCAGTATGGAAGCAGTTGGCTGATTTAAACTACCCTAAAATATATATGTGAGCCTATAAAAAAACTTACAATATTATTAATCATTGGATAAATTAAAAAACGAAAATATAATTTTGGTTCCGGGTAATTCAAATTTGAAAATTGATGATAAATAAGTTTAGTGAAACATCTACAATTGTAATAGATGAAAGATTGATTTTATTTAACTTTTTGAGTAGAACAAATAATTGTCAGAAAACAATAAGAATTTCTATGAGAATTAATTATATATAAAAAAATCTTATTAATAATTAACTTAAATGAAATTTTAAAAATGAAAGAAAGGACAAATTGGTAATATGTTTTAAAAAATGGAAACTATTTTTGTTTGAATGATGCCGATGTAAAAAAAGTTAGTAAAATAATAATTAATGATAACAATATTTTTTCAGAAAGATGCATTTTTACAAATTAAAAACACCAATTTTATTTTGATGCTTTTAATTTGTATTTTTTCTATAAAGCAAATTATTAATGTTGAGATTGTGTTATGTTAAGCATAGCATAGAGCAAACTGCTGAAATATAATGTTCAATCAATTTTTTACTTTTGTTTTAATCTTTTATTAATTGTTTTTACTAATTGATGATTAACTGGTGTTATTTTTTCTTCATCTATATATACATCAATTCCACTATTTAAAGCATTATCTATTTTTAGTGATTGTAATAATCTTTTCTCGTTATCAGTATGAGTATTACCTAAAGTATGTACTAATAAACCAGATATTTGGCATGGTGTAAGATTAGATGAATCGGTATAATTAGAACGTAAGAATTTTTTCAAATTTATAAGGCATTCTTTTTCATCGTTAAAATAAGATATAAAAGCTTCAACTCTATCCATACTAAAATAATTCTTTTTAAGTCTTACTAAAGGAAATGTTGTTAATTTCATTCTGTTAATGCAACTTATTAAGTCTTTTCTTACCTCTAGGACATATTCTTTTAAGATATCGTTATCTACAATACAAATATGTTTATTAATGAATATATCCCAGTCTTTATCTTCAGTAGTTTTAAGATATTCTATTGATTGTTTAATTATTTCTTCCATTGGTATCACTTTCTTTCTTGACTTATTATTATATAAGTTTAATTTTTAATAATCAAGTTAATGTATAAAATAAATTAGTATCTCTCATTATAAAATGGGAGGGATAAATAATTATGGCACGTCACAAAGTTGAAATCAGTGGCGTGAATACAGCAAATATTAAAGTATTAAGTAGTGAAGAAATGGAAGAATTATTCCAAAGATTAAAATCTGGAGATGAATCTGTTAGAGATGAACTAGTAAATGGTAACTTAAAACTAGTATTATCAATTCTAAAGAAATTCTCTAAAAGAGAAGAAAATATGGATGATTTATTCCAAATAGGATGTATTGGACTTTTAAAAGCCATAGATAATTTTGATTTATCTTATGGAGTTAAATTTTCTACTTATTGTGTTCCTATGATTCAAGGTGAAGTAAGAAGATATTTGAGAGATAATAACAGTATAAGAGTTAGTAGATCTTTAAAAGATTTGGCCTATAAAACTTTAAAAGTAAAAGATGAATTTATACTAGAGAAAGGTATTGAACCTACTACTGATGAAATTGCTAAAATACTTGGCGTTTCTAATTATGATGTTATTAATGCTTTAGATTCTATGCGCGACCCTATAAGCATTTTTGAACCTATATATTCTGATGGGGGAGATACAATTTATTTGTGTGACCAAATAGAAGATAAGACAATTAAAAATAATGATTTGGATGTAAAGTTATCTGTTAGTGATGCGATTGATAACTTAGCAGAAAGAGAAAAGTTTATCTTAGACCAAAGATTTGTAATGGGTAAAACACAAATGGAAATAGCAAGTGAATTAGGTATAAGCCAAGCTCAAATTTCTAGAATAGAGAAAAATGCTATTGAGAGTTTAAGGTCTACTTTAAAATAGTATGGATTTTTTTAAATCTTCTGTGTATAATTAAAGTAACAAATATAAGAGGTGAATAATGAAAGTATTATTATATACAGAAGGACTTGAACATATAGGGAAAAGTGGATTAGGTAAAGCTATCAAACATCAAATGAAAGCACTTGATTATGTAAATGTTAGCTATACTTTAGACCCAGATGATGATTATGATATAGTTCATATTAATACATATGGACCTAAGTCTTTTGCTTTAGCACAAGCATCTAAAAAGAATGGAAAGAAGGTCGTATACCATGCTCATTCAACTGAGGAAGATTTTAGAAATAGTTTTCTATTTTCTAATCAAATCGCACCAATCTTTAAAAAATGGATAGTAACTTGTTATAAGTTAGGAGATCATATTATAACTCCAACACCATATTCTAAAAGATTGTTGGATGGATATCATATGCATAGAGATATTACAGCTATTTCTAATGGTATTGAAATAGAGAAATTTGTAACAGATAAAAAACTAGGTGATATCTTTAGAAAGACTTATGGATATAAAAAAGAAGATAAAGTAGTAATGGGAATAGGATTATATTTAGAAAGAAAAGGAATATTAGACTTTGTAGAATTAGCTAAAAGGCTACCTCAATATAAGTTTATTTGGTTTGGATTTACTCCTTTATATACTGTTCCTGATAAGATAAGAAAAGCAGTTAAGACTGAACTTCCTAACTTGACTTTTGCAGGATATGTTGAGCAAGAGATGATTATTAATGCGATGAATGGAGCAGATTTATATATATTCCCAACATTAGAAGAAACAGAAGGTATTCCAATATTAGAGGCATGTGCATGTAAAGAAAAAGCATTAATTAGAGATATTCCAGTATTTGATGAGTGGTTAGAAGATGGAGTTAATGTATATAAGGCAAAAGATGTAGATGAATTTGAAAGAAAGATAGTGGATATACTTGAAGGAAAATTACCTGATTTAACTGAAGAAGGTTATAAAGTAGCGTGTTCAAGGGACTTAAGAATAATTGGTAAACAATTAAAAGAGGTTTATGAAAAAGTTTTAGCTAGTCCATCTATCGATAGAAAAGAAAGTAGAAAAAGAGACAAGGAATACAAAGATAAGCAACGAGAGAATAGAAAAAAAGTTAGAGAAGCTATGAATAAATAATGAAAGCAACAAAATTAAAAAAGTTGTCTTTTTTTATTGCCAAATCCCTAGGGGGGGGGGTATAATAATTGTAGATAAAATAAAGTTCGGAGAGATGAGGATGGAAGAAAAATATATGAAGACAAAGAAAATAATTATAACAACTATGTGTTGTTTAATATGTGTGATGGCAGTAGCGTATGCAGCTTTTGCAACACAATTAACAGTTAATGGTACAGCAAGTATTGAGTCAACTTGGGATATAGAATTTACTAAAATTCAAAAGTTTAGCAGTACAGGTAACGTTACTGAAATTTCAGCACCAACAGCGAGTGGTACAACGGTTACATTTAATGTTGACTTAGAAAGTCCTGGTGATGAGATAATTTATTTTATTTATATAAAGAATAAAGGCACACTGGATGCAATAGTAAATGACATTACTGCAGGTGAAACTGGAAGTGATGCTATTAAATTTAGTGTAGCAAATATTAAAAAAGGTACTAAGTTAAAAAGTAATAATGAAACTTTTTTTGCAGTGACAATTGACTATGATTCTAGCATAACTAGTCAACCAGTTTATGTAGATAATAAATTAACATTGTCTATAAACTTTGTTCAAGATGTAGGACAAACTATTACTGATGAGGATATAACAATAAACCCAAGTAATGATATAACTATGCAATTTGTTGGTGATAAATATACGGTGGGTTCAGAATTTAAAATAGGCGATGAAGCTTTCTATATAATTTCTGTAAATGGTACTACTTCTTTTGCTGCGCTTGCTAAATATAATTTGGATGTAAATACTGGAGATGTTAATACTACATATAAAGGAACTGGTAAGCAAGACTCAAATGTAGTAGGATACAAAGAAGGTGTAACTGCATATGGTGGAGTAGGTTATGGTGATGTTCAAAGTCACTTAAGTACATATAGAGCATATTTGCGAAGACTTGGTGCAAACGTAACTAATGTAAGATATATAACCGGATTAGAATTGGAGAACCTTGGATGTGTTAATGACGCTTCGAATAATTATTGCCTAAACGCACCTAGCTGGGTATATTCAACATCATATTGGATTGAATTTACATCTGGTACAACAAATTTGAATATCAGAAGTGATGGTTATCTTGACCTTGCAGGAGCTAGAACTCCATCAGTGGGAGTTAGACCAGTAATTGAAATGAATTATAGTGATATTAAGTAAAACGCAAAAGAATCAAACATTATGTTTGATTCTTTTTATAATTTTTAATATCTTATCTTTTTTTCTTTGTTATTATAAATATTTAGCAATAGACCTATTATAATCATGTATGATATTAAACTACTTCCTCCGTAGCTTATAAACGGAAGAGTAATACCTGTTATTGGTAACATACCTATAGTCATACCAATATTTTGAATTTGTTGATATATAAATATACCTATAATACCTGATACTACATATTTATCAATTCTATTTACTGTTTCTTTACCAATATTTATGATGTGCAAATCAAATAACATAATAATTCCTATTAAAAATACAGAACCAATTAAACCGAAGTTAGAGGCATATACCGAGAATATAAAATCTGTACCTGCTTCTGGAAAATATAGTGGAGTTTTATTAAAACCATGTCCTTTTATATAACTTGATCCGATTGCTGCTAAAGAGTTTTCTAACTGCATTCCACTACCACTTTTCCAATTGATGATTCGGTCCATACGATAGAAAAAGTTACTACCAAAGATACTTATAAATGTATCTTGTTTAACAAAATACAAATAAAGAAAAATGCTTCCAGTGATTGCTACTATTATTCCTAACATTATATACCAAATAATACTTATACCACTTATAAATAACATAGTTAAAGTAATAATTAAGTATATAATTACCGCACCAGTATCTGGTTCTAAAAAAGTTAAAATACTTGGAATTAATACGATAAAAAATACTTTAATCAATAAAACAAATTCATCTTTTAAGGTTGCTTTTCTTTTTTTCTTTTTAAAATTATCTATTACTTTTGCAAGAATTAAAATAAGAGATATCTTCATAAATTCACTTGGTTGAATACTTCCTATACCTTTAATGATATACCAACATTTACTTCCATTAATATCAGGTGCTAGAAAGAGAAGTCCTACTAGTAAGATGACATTAATTAAATATATATACCAACTATATTTATAGAAAAAATTATTCTTAAATTTTATAACCAGAAATATTATAATTGCTCCTATTAAATACCATAATCCTTGTTTTAAAGCTAGATTTCCTAAAGTAGGGGATAAATACATAGATGCTGAATATATAGATAATATACTAATTATAAAAAATATTGAAACACATAAGATTAAAATTTTATCTAATTTATATTTTCTATGCATATAATCACCATTATTATTATGGCAATTTTTAGTAATCTTTATTTATCAAATACATAATATATTTATAGAAAGAGTGATGTTATGAAAAAGGAATTACCTTCTATTTTTAAGAACAGTCCTAATAAAAGAATAGAAAATAATAAAAATGTTTTTTATTCTAAATATGAAAGCAATTTACAAACTAATACTTATAATCGTGTAGAAAATAATACATATGATGATAATACTAGTTTTAGAGGTGCTGTTAATAACATGTTAAAGAATAAAGAATATGTATTTAATGTACCAGTTGAAGTTAAGACTAGAAATGAAGTATTTAATACAAGACTAGTTGGTAAAGTAGGGGAACGTTTATTAACTAATGATGGTAGGACAATTAATTTAGATGATGTAGTAGAGATAAAGGTAAAATCTTAAGCAACATAGTTGCTTTTTTTTTAAAAGAAAAAGACCTAAGGTCTTTTATACTCCACTTATGTATGTGTCACCTAAGCATTTAATTGCACCAACACATTTTAAATTAATAGTGAAGTAATCATTAGTTGCTGCATAAGGGAATGTTTCTTGTTCATCAACATTTGGATTAGGTGCTAGAACTCTAAATGTTGCACAATTGTCATCTAAGTTTTCTATTCTAAATACTGTACTATTTCCTTGAGTTCCATTTAAAGTATATGGCATAGACCATAATGCATGTGTACAACAACTATATAGTGTTATTGGTCTTGTATTTAGACATACACTATTTAATATTGGTCCTAAAAAAGGTTTACTACAACCGTTATTAACATCACATACTTCACCTTTTTGTTGAAGGGTAAGGATTAATTCTAAAGTTTTTATAAAAGAACAAGAACATTCATTATTATTTCCACACATATTTTATCCCCCTTTCTATAAATCAACGATAGTATCGCCTAAACATTTTATAGCGCATACACAACCTAAATTAATAGTTGCTGTATTCCTAGTAGTTATATATGGTCTAGTAGTATCTTCTGTATCTGGATTAGCTATAAGAATAGATACTACAACACAACCATCATCTACTTTTTCAATTCTAAATATGCCACTTGTACCTGTACTTGTTTCACCATTAATAGTAGTAGAATAGTTTAATTGTATTAAGTTATTATCGCACCCATAAAAGGTTATAGGTCTTGTGTTTAGACATAATGATGGTATTTCTACTCCTAAAAATGGTCTACTACAAGTATTATCAAAGCATTCTTCTTTTTCTGCACTACGTTGTAATAGGTCAATTATTTTTAATGTTTTAGTAAAGCAGCAGCAATTTTCACCCATCTAATCAACTCCTTTTTATCTTTTTCTATTATAAGATATTCGACTTCTTATATCTGGTGTCGTATTAATACCTATAATTTATAATATTCTTTTAATTTAATAATAATGAATAATTTACTTTTATGTCGTTTTTTGTTATTATATAGATAGTAAAGAATAGAGGGATTGTTATGAGTTTTAGAAATAAAGTAGGAATTATTATATTAGTATTATTTTTATTTTTGATACCAGACTGT
>OLHG01000682.1_pt1 | contig 23448 bp, 22 predicted proteins | sample 1605971 | NCBI WGS metagenome assembly OLHG01 (sample SAMN03283289) | human gut metagenome | biome: human-associated habitat; material: feces | host: Homo sapiens | place: Peru | collected 2012 | reverse complement strand
TCATGCAATTGCATGACGCGCACCTCGCAGCAAGAATGCCGAGGCATTCTTGAATAGAAAATAACGGAGAATCATAGAAGATTCTCAGGAAAATAGATGGGAAGTATTGAGATGAAGATATTGATTAAAGGTGCGGGAGACCTGGCAACAGGAATCGCATCCAGATTATATGGCGCAGGGCATCAGATCATGATGACAGATATTGCTGTGCCATTGACGGTCCGCAGACTGGTTGCATTTTCCAGAGCGGTTTATGAAGGTGAGGCAGTTGTAGAAGATATGACAGCACGCCTGGCAAAGAATCAGGAAGAAGCAGAGAAGATCATGGAACAGGGAGATATCCCTGTGATCGTTGATCCAAAGGCAGAATGTATACAGTGGTTTCAGCCGGATGTAATTGTGGATGCTATCCTTGCAAAGAGAAATCTCGGAACAAAGATCACAGATGCACCGTTTGTAATCGGAGTAGGTCCTGGATTTACTGCCGGGGAAGACTGCAACTGCGTTGTAGAGACAAAGAGAGGACATACACTGGGCAATGTGATCTGGGATGGAAGTGCGATCCCGAATACCGGAGTTCCGGGAAATGTTGGGGGATATTCTATTGAGCGTCTGATCAAAGCATCTGCAGACGGAGTAATCGAACCAAAAGCAGTGATTGGAGATATGGTACGCAAAGGACAGATCGTTGCAATTACAGGCGGAGAGCCGGTTTATGCGCTGATGGACGGCATCGTTCGCGGAATGCTTCAGCCAGGTGTTCAGGTGACAAAGGGGCTGAAAATCGGAGACATTGATGCACGTGCTAAGCTGGAGCACTGTCGGACGATTTCAGACAAAGCAAGGGCGATCGGCGGAGGTGTGCTCGATGCAGTCTGCAGTTATGAAAAGAGCAGAGGAAAATACGCATTGATCTTGCTGGCAGCAGGACAGAGTGTTCGGTTCGGTTCAGATAAACTCAAAGCTGTTGTAGAAGGTGAAGCAATGTATGAAAGTGCGATCAGCCGGTTTGAAGCATTTCAGGGATTCAAGTCTTATGTAGTGACAGGAAAAGAAGAGATTACACTTTCAGCAGAGTCAGCCGGCTGCACGGTGGTATGCAACAAAGAACCGGAGAAGGGAATCTCTCTTTCTGTAAAGCTCGGTCTGACAAAGGCAATCGAGGATGCGGAAGAAAATGGAACACCGCTTCGAGGAGTCCTGTTCAGTGTCTGCGATCAGCCAAGATTAAAAAAATCCACGATTCAGAGAATCATAAATACAGCATTTCATAATCCGGGAAAGATCGTTTGTGCAGGAGAAGGAACAAGAAATGGCAATCCGGTCTTGTGGGATAAGAGATTCTTTGATAAACTTTTGGAGTTAGATGGAGATATCGGTGGAAAGAAGATATTGAAAGAAAACTTAGATTCGCTGAAAATTGTGCCGGTACAGGCGGGAGAACTTCAGGATATTGATCGCAAAGAAGATCTCGGAACGGCATAATGATAGAATTGCTGGTTGCATATAGTGTGAACAGTAATAAAAATAGCACGGTGAGCTGAAAGGAGAATGCAAATGCGGGTAGGAGCAGTGATTGCGGCAGCAGGAAAATCTGGTGGATATAAGAGTTATGATAAGATGAAGTCGGTGGATGGAATCCAGGTTCTGCGTCAGATGATTTTAAATTTCAAGAGAGCAGGCGTGGATGAGATCGTGCTGATCACAGGATACCAGGCGGAGCAGGTGGAGAAGAAACTGGCGAAGCTTGGTGCAGTATTCCTTCGCAGTGAAGATTATGAGAAGGAAGAGATGATCACGTCAGCAGTTCGAGGGATGAACTACCTGAAACCGCGCTGTGAGAAATTCTTCTTCTGTCCGGCAGGAGTTTCTCTTTTCACAGAAGATACCGTACGTGTGTTGATGCAAAAAGCGAAAGAAAATGAAAACGATCATGAGAAAGTCTATGTACCTGTCTGGGAAGAACGAAAAGGACATCCGATCCTGATGGATCGCAGTATGATCGATCAGTTTGCTTCTTATGAAGGTGAAGGTGGACTTAAAGGCGCCATGGATGTGCTGAATGTAGAACGTATTTTCGTTCCGGTGGAAGACAACGGTGTAGCGATTTACTCCGGACAGGGAGAACCTTTCCGTGAGATTTTCAAAGAGAAGGAAAAGGAGAGAAGAATCCGTCCGAGAGTGAAGCTTCAGTTGGAGAAGAATGAGAACTTCTTCGGTCCGGGAATTGTATTCCTTCTGCGTCAGATCGATACACTTGGTTCGGTAAGAGACGCCTGTGCAAAGACAGGAATGTCTTACAGCAAGGGCTGGAGCCTGATCAGAAGTGCAGAGAAAGAACTCGGATATACCGTCGTAGAGCGAAGTCCGGGAGGCAAGCATGGCGGTGTGGCCAGTGTAAGCGAAGCAGGGAAAGACATACTCAGAAAATATGAACTGCTGGAAAAAGATGTGGTGAAATATGCAGAGAAGAGATATAAGGATATCTTTGAATCATAATTCAGTCAATGAAAAAAAGTTGTGTAAATCACAACTTTTTTTAGAAAAGCGATTGTTAAAATAAAACAAATCGGTTATAATTAGAACATCATTTAGAAAGAAAAGACAGGAACAATTACAACATTTTTATGAACAAGGCGCCTGTCAGGAGGAGATAGGATGAAAAAGAGAATTTTAGCAGCAATGATGGCAGCCGTAATGGTGTTTTCTATGGCTGGATGTGGATCCAAAGCCGACGAAAAGACAGACGACACAGCAAAAACAGAAGCAACTGACAACAAAGACAGTGATGAAGAAGAAACAGAGATCCAGGTATTTATTGCAGCCAGCTTAAAGAATGTAATGGATGAGCTCGCAACACAGTATAACGAAGAGCATCCGAATGTAAAGATCACATACAATGCAGACAGTTCAGGTACACTTCTGACACAGATTGAAGAAGGATATGAGTGTGATATCTTCTTCTCAGCAGCACAGAAGCAGATGGACCAGCTTGAGTCCGACGGTCTTGTAGTAGACGGAACAAGAGCGAATGTTGTAAACAACCAGGTAGTAGTTGTGACAAGAAAAGACAGCGGAACAAAGGTAACAGGACTTGATAACTTAAGCGAAGCAGAAAGCTTTGCACTTGCCGGTGGAAGCGTACCGGTAGGTAAGTATACAAGAACCGCACTTATGAATATGGGTGTTCTTCCGAAGGTGGATGATCCTTCAGCAATCACAACAGAAGAAGTATCAGAAGCACTTGGCGGACTTGAGATCAGCGAGCAGGATAACGTAAGCAAAGTCCTTTCCGCAGTTGTTGAAGGATCTTGTGAAGTTGGAACAACTTACTACTCTGATACATATGGATTCGAGGATGAACTCGATATTCTTCAGACAGTAGGGTATGATCTGACAGGAAATGTAATCTATCCGATCGCACGTGTAGTAAATGATGAGGATGATGATGCACAGAACGCAGCAGCAGATGATTTCATCAAGTTTGTTCTGTCAGACAATGCAAAGAAAGTATTTGAGTCTTATTACTTCGATACAAATGTAGAATAAAGATAGTGTGATAGTAACGGATGTGTTACTATAAAAGTAGAGGCTGCTAGAAATGAAAAGTTTCGGACAGCCTTTTTCTTATAGTTGTAAAGGAGAGTGAATGATAGAATGGATGAAATGATGGAAATCCTGAAGAATCTGGATTGGAGCCCATTATTTATTTCAATAAAGACAGGGATCGTAGCTACGATATTTTCCTTTTTTCTGGGAATCTATGCGGCACGTAAGGTTGTGAAGACAACTCCGGGGAAAAAGGCTATTATAGATGGAATACTGACCTTGCCAATGGTACTTCCGCCGACAGTGGCCGGCTTCTTTCTGTTACTGATCTTCAGCAGGAGAAGACCGTTTGGAATCTTTTTATTTGAAAATTTTGGAATTAAAGTTGTGCAGACATGGCTTGGATGTATCATTGCTGCCACAGTAATTTCATTTCCACTGATGTACAGAAATGCCCGTGCAGCGATGGAACAGATCGATGTGAATCTGATCTATGCAGGAAGGACACTCGGCATGTCTGATACAGAAATCTTCTGGAAAGTAGTGATCCCGACCGCAGGACCTGGAATCGCATCCGGAACGATTCTTACATTTGCCAGAGCACTCGGAGAATATGGAGCGACATCTATGCTTGCCGGAAATATTCCGGGAAAGACAGGAACAATCTCGCAGAAGATTGCAATGGTCATTCAGGACGGAGACTATATGACAGCGGGCGTGTGGGTTGCGATTGTCATGGTGATCGCATTCCTGGTGATCTTCCTGATGAATCTGATCTCGGGCAAGAAAATGAAGAATGTCAAGAGGTGGTAAGAGATGGCGATAGAAGTAAAGATTCAGAGAAAATTGAATACATTTGAGCTGAACATAGATTTTAAAAGTGATTCTAAACGAATCGGAATCCTCGGCGCATCCGGATGTGGAAAGAGCATGACACTAAAGAGTATTGCAGGAATCGAGCCGCCAGAGAGCGGATTGATCAAAATTGAAGGAAAGACAGTTTACGACAGCGAAAATAAAGTGAATTTAAAACCGCAGAAGCGTAACATTGGCTATCTGTTTCAGAATTATGCACTTTTCCCTACAATGACGGTGGAAAAGAATATCGCCGCCGGATTAAAAGGGAAAAAGCAGGAGAATGCAAAGCGTGTGCGTGAGATGATTGAGAAATTTCAGTTGACAGGACTGGAAAAACGATTCCCGGCAGAGCTTTCCGGAGGCCAGCAGCAGAGGGTAGCCCTTGCGAGAATCATGGCTTACAAACCGGATGTGATTCTCTTAGATGAACCATTTTCAGCACTTGATATGTATCTGAAGGACCGTCTGCAGCAGGAATTATTAGAACTTCTTGAAGATTATGAGGGTACTGTAATCATGGTTTCTCACAGCAGAGATGAAGTGTACCGGTTCAGCGAAGAGCTGCTGATCATTGATCAGGGACAGATTGTGGCAGCAGGGAAGACGAAAGAATTGTTCCAGAATCCGCGGAGAAAAGAAGCGGCGCGTCTGACCGGATGCAAGAATTTCACAAGAGCAGTTTATGTGGATGAGCATACCGCAGAATTGACAGACTGGGGGATTACGTTGCGTACAGAGCAAAGAAATATCCCAGAAAATATCAACTATATCGGTTATCGTGCGCATGATTTTGTCCCGATTTGGGGAGAAGGTGGAAAGAATCAGATTCCATTTCTATTAGAGAGTAAGGCAGCACTCCCTTTCGAAGATAATTATTATCTGAAACCTGCAAATGAAGAGGCAGATCCGCCTGTGATTTCCTGGTTTGTGCAGAGAGAGAATCAGGAGAAGATCAGGGAAAAAGGAATGCCGGATGCGCTGGAGCTGGTGGAGGAAGAAGTGCTGTTCCTGGAATAGCATCTTCCCATATAGATGATTTTTGAGTGAACCGTTACGTTTTGAAAGAAATGTAAAAACTCCTTTTCAGGATATTTACATCAGGGAAAAACTAGTATATAATAAGCACGTTTTTTCGAAAAAAGGAGGACATCATGAAATCAGTACAGAATGATATGACTGTTGGAAGCCCGATGAAGATGATCTTAAGTTTTACATTTCCCATCTTTCTTGGAAATGTTTTCCAGCAGTTTTATAATATGGCGGATGCTGTGATCGTAGGTAAGTTCGTTGGAACGAAAGCACTTGCCGCGGTCGGAAGCACAGGAACAATCATGTTTCTGATCTATGGATTTGTAGTTGGAATGACAGCCGGATTTACTGTTCTCACAGCGCAGAAGTTTGGCGCAGGAGACATGCAGGGGATGCGGCGCACCGTTGCGGGGGCAGGAATCCTCTCATTCTTGATCGGACTGTTTCTTACGGTTACCTTTATGTTATTTATGAAACCACTTTTGCATCTGATGAATACTCCGTCAGATATCTTTGCAGATGCATATAAGTATATTATGATCGTCAGCGGAGGAATCCTGGCGCAGATGCTTTATAACTTGTTATCCAGTATTTTAAGAGCACTGGGAAACAGTAAGATTCCATTGTACTTTCTGATTATCAGTGCGTTGCTGAATATCGTGCTTGACCTGGTACTGATCATTGTGTTTCAGATGGGCGCACCGGGTGCGGCAATCGCGACGGTAGTAGCACAGGGCATATCAGGTGTACTCTGTCTTATTTATATTATGTGGAAGATTCCGCTTCTTCATCTGAAAAAGGAAGACTGGCATGTTGGCGGACAGATTTATGCGATCCAGTTAAAGATCGGACTTCCGATGGCATTGCAATATTCTATCACGGCAATTGGAACTATGATGGTTCAGTCAGCCCTGAATATTTTGGGATCTACGCTTGTGGCGGCATTTACTGCGGCAAGTAAGATTGAGCAGGTTGTGACACAGGCATATGTAGCGATGGGAACAACAATGGCAACTTACGGAGCACAGAATATCGGAGCCGGAAATGTACCAAGAATCCGTCAAGGTTTCAAGGCGTGTACGATTCTTGGTATCGGTTACTCTCTTGTAGCAGCAACATTTATCATGACAGTAGGAAAATACATGACTTATCTGTTTGTCTCAGAGGATGTGGATATTATCATGAGTTCTGTGGATATTTATCTGAAATGTATCGGACTTTTCTTCATTCCGCTTGCAATTGTGAATATCTACAGAAATGGAATCCAGGGACTCGGATACGGACTGCTGCCGATGATGGCCGGTGTTGCTGAACTGATCGGAAGAGGTGTGGTAGCACGGATCGCAGCAAGAGAGAGAAGTTATCTTGGTGTTTGCCTGGCAAGCCCGGCTGCATGGGTGCTGGCAGGAGGCCTCCTGATCGCGATGTATTATTATATTATGAATGTTCATATGAAGAAGATGTTTGGGGATTATAATCAGAAGGTCTGATTATTCACAATGTGCATTGCATCGCGGCTCGCATTCAACCATTTGGATTTCTCAGTTTCAAAGCGTTCGAAAAGCCAGGCAATGGCTTCATCCATTCCCTCATCGGAGAGCGAAAATGTCTTTTGTTCTTTCTCTTCTTCCGGTGTATCTTCAAAGCACCACGGTTCTGGATAAATGAATACGGTGAAGGTTGTGCTGCTTTTTCCGTCATCTCCGCGAAAGAAATAGCGCATTCCATGATGTGTACCTGAAAATGGTTCTTTCTTAAGTCCCCCGTAAGGAATCAGTTTTTTATCAATCATAGTAATACAATGTCCTTTCGAAAAAAGTAATTTGTTTTGTTATTGCGTTTTTGAAAAAAGGAAGCCAGAAGTCTGGCTTCCTTTTTATTATAGTGGAATGCGTTTTCTTCTGCAAGAAATGATTTATTCCATAGCTTTTTTGGCAAATTCAGTTGTGACAAGTTTTTCATAAGGAGCGCGTGAATCCAGTTCTCCGGCACTTTCCAGAATATCCTGAAGCAGCTCGAAACTCTCTTTTTCAAATATAAGATCTGCTTTCCAGGTGTCCTGTGTATAATAACGGTTTACAATCGCTGTGATGGTTTTAAGATCTGTTTCAGGAAATTGAGGGGCAATCACGGAAGCAATCTCCTCTGGCGTATGAAGCTGAACAAAATCCATACCTTTTTGAAGCGCATTTGTAAAGGATTGGATAATCTCAGGATGTTTGTCGAGATAACTTTTCTTTGCGCTGTAGGCAGTGTAAGGAACATAGCCGCTGTCAGTACCAAGTGAGGCTACAACATATCCTTTTCCTTCCATTTCCAAAGCGGTTGCACTTGGCTCGAATTCAACAGTAAAGTCTCCACTTCCCTCTGAAAAGGCGGCAGCAGTGGAACCAAAATCAATTCCCTGGTTGATGTTGAGGTCTGTTTGTGGATCAATTCCATTTTTCTTTAAAATATATTCAAATACCATTTCCGGCATACCACCTTTTCTACCACCAAGAACATCTTTCCCCTTTAAATCAGTCCACTTAAAATCTTTCATCTCTTCTCTGGCAACAAGAAAATTACCGGCGCGCTGAGTCAGTTGGGCAAAGTTAACGACAGAATCGTTAGCACCTTCGTTATATGTGTAGATGGATGCTTCTGATCCCATGAATCCAATATCAGCTTCACCGGAGATGACAGCAGTCATTGTCTTGTCGGCTCCAAAACCAGTTATGAGAGTGAGTTCAATTCCCTTATCTTCAAAATATCCATTTTCAATGGCAACATACATAGGGGCATAGAAGATAGAATGGGCTACCTCGTTCAATGTCACAGAGACAGGAGCAGAACTGGTATCTGATTTGGTTGTGTTGGAGCCGGTTTCTGTTGTGTCGATTTTGGAATTTGCATCATTATCTTTGGAAGAATCAGAACCGCAGGCTGATAACAGTCCAACAGTCAGAGCAGAAGCGAGTATTACGGAAATCAATTTCTTTTTCATAAATCCTCCAGAGTGATATAAGATTCTCGTTTAAAATATGCAAGAAAAGAGAATAGGTGTCAAATTCTACTCCAAAGGGGTGTTCATTTTGGAAAATATCCTTTATGCTTAGTGTAAACAGAAAGTAGGTGAAGCGTATGGATCTTGTTAAAATTGGAAAATATATTGCAGGGAAACGGAAAGCCATGGGAATGACGCAGAAACAGCTTGCAGAAAAATTAAATATGAGTGACAAATCAGTATCAAAATGGGAACGAGGCATTTGCTTACCTGATGTGTCGGTTTATATGGAACTATGTGAGATATTGGGAATCAGCATAAATGAATTTCTTGCAGGGGAGGATATTGACGCAGAAAATGTAGAAAAAAAGTCAGAAGACAACATTATACAAGTTACGAAAGACAGTAAAAAGAAACAGAAAAATTTAAAGAGCATTTTAGCAGTGGTAACGACATTTGCAGTAATCATGGTTCTGGTTTTAGGAGCAGTTTTCGTTCATAAGGTGATGCAGCCGAAGAATTATATTACAGCAGTTGACCGGACAAGTGCAGAAATGAAAACCGCAGAATTATTGTCGGGAGCAGATGGGGCATATCTTTTTAATTTTTATGCAAAAGAAGAGTATAAGACATTGACAATTTATTTGTCAGAGTATCAGGCGGGAGAATTGATTAATAAAAGTAAAGTGGCAGATTTGGACTATGATGGGATCGAATCGGCTAAAAGAGGTGTGATTGCTGTGATACCGGATTTTGAATTGTTTCGAGTGAAATTGATCATAGCAGACGATTATTCCAAATGTTCTACAGATTTTCCGATTCTGGAAAATGTCGAAAACAGAGAATATTATGGAAGAAGCGCGACACAAGTGGAAGGTGAAGTTCCGATTCAGCGGGATACAGAACAGGGGCTGATGGCATTAATTTACGGAGAAGATGGATTGGAAACAATTCCGGTAAAAGAAATGGAGCAGGGAAATTTTAGGGAGAAGAATGATTATGTCTATTATCTGTCCTTCCGGTTTGGGAAATAATTACGTAAATGAAAATATGAGAGGTAAGATGAGATGAAAACAAGAGAAGAAGCTGCTGCCTATGGATTAACTTTCCCGGACAGCTATGAAGACAGGCCTTTTAAAGACCAACGATGGCAGGTGATCCGTGTAAAGCCGGGGAAAAAGATATTTTTGTGGATCTATGAAAAAGACGAATTGATTCATTTGAATGTAAAGACGGATCCGAGATGGAGAGATTTCTGGCGTGCAGCGTATCTAGCGGTAATTCCGGGATATCATCAGAATAAAGAGCATTGGAATACAATTATTCTGGATGGATCTGTTCCGGACAAGGATATTGAACGGATGATCGGTGAGAGCTATGATCTTGTGACAGACAGTCCTACAAAAAGAATTTATGAAGCTGTGAAACGGATTCCGAAGGGGCATGTGGCAACTTATAGACAGGTTGCGAAGATGGCAGGAAATGAAAAGATGTCAAGAGCAGTTGGAAATGCGCTTCATAAGAATCCAGATCCAGATCACATTCCATGTTTCCGTGTTGTGAATGCGAAAGGCGAGCTTGCCGGAGCATTTGCATTTGGCGGAGCAGATGTCCAGGCAGAGCTTTTGAGAGAAGACGGTGTGGAAGTAGTAGATGGAAAGGTTGATCTGACAAAGTATCAGATGGTGGATCTGATGGAAGAGTAAGATAGTACTGTTTCTTTTGGGAAAGATAGTGTATAATACTTACGAGTGATTGCTGTTCGCAAAGTACTGCGAACAGCATCTTTGTATAGTGCAAAGAGCAGGAAAGAATACATCATTATGGTTTCGCTTTTGAAGGCAAAAAAGTCTTGATCGGATAAGAAATGGAGAAATGAATGAAAATTAAGAAAGTGGCAGTCCTCGGTGCCGGAGCAGTAGGTTCTTATGTAATCTGGGGGTTATCGAGCAGAAATGACATAGAGCTTGGAGTGATCGCAGAAGGAGAACGAGCAGAGAGACTGAAACAGAATGGATGCACAATTAACGGAAAAATATACCATCCCGAAGTATGGAACCCCGGAGAAACAGACGCTGTCGATTTACTGATTGTTGCATTGAAGTATGGCTCACTTTCGGCGGCACTGGGAAGTATTCAGAAAGTAACCTCGGAGAATACGGTAATTATGAGTCTGATGAACGGGGTAGACAGTGAAGAGATTATTGCAGAAAAAGTAGGAGTGGAGCATCTTCTTCCGGCAGTGATCAAGGTCGCTTCACATAAGGAAGAAGATGGCTATCATTTTGATCCTGAGACAACAATCGGAATTATTTTTGGCGAACTTACTGCACCTTACGATAGTGATCGCATCAGGGCAATCGAAGAACTGTTCAAGGATACCGGAATCCATTTCCGGGCGACAGAGTATGCAAGAGAAGAGATGTGGAGCAAGTTTCGGCTGAATGTCTGTAACAATCTGCCACAGGCAATTCTCGGCGCGGGAGTTGGATGTTACCGTGACAGTGTGCATATGAAGGCAATCAGTGATGGACTGAAAGGAGAACTAGAAGCAATTGCGCAGGCGAAAGGAATCGATCTGAGTAAGACTGAGGCGTCTTCCGGGCGTGGAAGTGCAGTACCGCCATCTGCGCGTTATTCTACTTTGCAGGATTTGGATGCAGGAAGACACACAGAGATTGATATGTTTTCAGGTGCACTGATCCGTATGGGAAAGGAACTTGGAATTCCGACACCGTATAATGAGTATACATATCATATGATTAAAGCACTAGAAGAGAAAAATGACGGACGGTTTAATTATACAGGAGATGAAGAACCGACCTGGTCAAAATAAAACAGGGAACAATTTGTGGCAGAGACAGGTTATGAAAAAATATTGAAACAATGATGTTGAAACAACATAAAAAGGTGAGGTAAATTAGGATGAATGAATTATACGAAGCAATCGAAGCAAAAATTAAATCAAGCGGTTATCCGAGAGCAATCTCCGGAGAAGATGTATACAATGACATCTGTGATCAGATTGACGGAAAAGAGAATGGAAGTTATGTATTGTTATCCAAGTTCGAAGATGATGTGATTTTTGAGTATCATATCACGATTCAGGATGACGATTTCAACCTGGGGATTTTGACAATGCGAACACCGGAAGGCGTGTTTGAGACAGATTTTGATGCGGGATAAAAGGATGAATATGTTATGAAGAAAATCAGCAGAGTTTCAACTATAATTAGTGCAATCATGCTACTTACGTACATTATTGTTCTTATCAGCATCTGGAGCAGGATTCCTGATACAGTACCGACACATTTTAATGCAGCAGGAGTGGCAGATAGTTATGGAAGCAAAAGAAACCTTGTATTTGAACCAGTTCTTGCCGCGTTTCTGTTGTTATTCCTCTCATTGATGGAAAGAATTCCGGCAATTTGGAATTTCCCGGTGGCTGTTACAGAAGAGAACAGAGAAAGATTGTATAAGATTGCCATGATAATGATGGGCGGGATTAAGGTTCTGGTTACTGCCATGCTGATTGATGTTGGAGTCAGCAGTCTTGTGGAAGGATATCCAATCTGGCCGATGTATATGATGCTTGGAGTGATGATAATATTGATTATCGTATCGACTGTGCGGATGGTTCGGGCGAAATAATGTGGAATAAGAAAACAAATAAAAACCCTCTTGTGCAATATGTTTATCCAAAATCTTAAAAAATATAAAATTTATATAAAATCCTTCTTGAATTTAGCATGATGAAGTGCTAAACTCTTAACATAAAAACAGAGCGCAATCTATTTATTGAGGAGAGCATCTGAATTATAGTTAAGAAAGAAGGATAAAAAATGAACGGAGTTATAATGATGGTCATTGCCATCGTTGTATTAGGTGGAGGATATCTTTTCTATGGAAGATATCTTGAGAAGAAATGGGGAATTGACCCGAATGCAAAGACTCCTGCTTATGAACTGGAAGACGGCGTAGATTATGTGCCGGCAGATACGAATATCGTATTTGGTCATCAGTTCGCATCTATCGCAGGAGCAGGCCCGATCAACGGACCGATCCAGGCAGCAATCTTTGGATGGCTTCCGGTACTTTTGTGGATTCTGATCGGAGGTGTTTTCTTCGGAGCAGTGCAGGATTTTGCATCTATGTATGCTTCTGTAAAGAACAAAGGACGTACAATCGGTTACATTATCGAAGAGTATATCGGTAAACTTGGAAAGAAACTATTCCTGTTATTCTGCTGGTTATTCTGTATTCTTGTTGTTGCTGCATTTGCGGATGTAGTTGCAGGAACATTCAACGGATTCGTAGCTGATGATGCAGGAACTATAAGTAAAGTAGCAGCAAATGGTGCTGTAGCAACAACCTCCATGCTTTTCATTGTAGAAGCCGTAGCACTTGGCTGCATTTTGAAATATGCCAAACTGAATAAAGGGGTTAATACAGCTATTGCAATTGTTATGCTTGTCGCAGCGGTAGCACTTGGACTTTATTTTCCAATGTATCTGACAAGAGAGACATGGCATATCCTGATCTTTATTTACATTCTGATTGCCAGTGTCGCACCGGTAACAATGCTGCTTCAGCCACGTGATTACCTGAACAGTTACTTGCTGATCTTTATGATTGCAGCAGCAATTGTCGGAGTATTTGTAGCAAATCCATCCTGTAACCTGAAAGCTTTTACAAGCTTCAATGTCGATGGAAGTTATATGTTCCCAATTCTGTTTGTAACAATTGCGTGTGGAGCTGTATCAGGATTCCATTCACTGGTATCTTCAGGAACTGCTTCTAAGCAGATTAAGAGTGAGAAGAACATGCTCCCTGTATCTTATGGAGCAATGATCATGGAAAGTATGCTTGCTGTAATCGCACTGATCGCAGTTGCTTCCTTCGCTGATGGCGAGGCGGCAGCACAGGGACTGACAACACAGCCACAGATTTTTGCAGGAGCAATCGCAAACTTCCTTGAAGTGATCGGCTTACCGCATTCACTTGTATTTACACTGATCAACCTTGCAGTATCAGCATTTGCATTGACATCACTTGATTCCGTTGCACGTGTCGGAAGACTTTCTTTCCAGGAATTCTTTATCGATGATGACACAGATATGGATAATCTGCCATTGTACAAGAAAGTAGCAACCAATAAATATTTCTCAACAGTTATTACACTGGTACTTGCATACTTACTTGCAAAGGTTGGATATGCAGAAATCTGGCCACTGTTTGGATCAGCAAACCAGCTTCTGTCAGTACTTGCACTGATTGCATGTGCAGTATTCCTTAAGAAGACAAAACGCCAGGGAGCAATGCTTTGGATCCCAATGATCTTTATGATGGCGGTAACATTTACAGCACTTGGAATGACAATCTGTAAACTGGGAGGTCAGTTTATGACAACAGGTCTGAGCCTTGGAAATACATTACAGCTGATCTTTGCTGTTCTGCTTCTTATCCTTGGAGTAATCGTAGCAATTCAGGGAATTAAAAAGCTTACAGAGAAGAAAGAAGCTTAGGCAGATAAAGTTGAGGAGACAACCATTCTGGAATAGGCAGAATAGTTAATAAAGAGTAAGAGACAAGATCTTCATGCAGACTTAAAATGTCTGGCATGAAGATCTTTTTTCTAGTTCTATTTAATTGTACTCAAATAGAAACAGGTTAAAGTATAGAAATTTTACATTTGTCGGGTGTATACTAAGTCGTAATGTAAAAAGACAATCTAAGTAGTAACAAGATCAGGGGGAATAGGAATGAACGCGAACATAAATCAACAACATATGTTCAGCAACAAGATGATCCGTGCTCTTTTAGTACCAATCATACTGGAACAGTTATTGAATTCCATCATGGGTACCGCGGATACGATGATGGTTAGTAATGTAGGATCTGCAGCAATCTCAGCGGTATCACTGGTGGATTCTATTAATATATTAGTAATCCAGGCATTTTCAGCATTAGCAGCCGGAGGTGCGATCGTCTGCGCCCAGTACATTGGACAGGGGAATAAAGAACGGGCAAATGAGTCTGCACGACAGGTACTATTTATCATCACTCTTATATCAGTAGCTGTCAGCACATTTTGTCTTATTTTTCAGAAACCGTTACTTCACCTGATTTTTGGAGCAGTCGAAGCAGATGTTATGAGAGCATCTGAAATCTATTTCTTCTACACTGCATTATCATTTCCGTTTATTGCGGCGTATGATGCGGCGGCATCAATCTTCAGGGCACAGGAGAACACGAGAGATCCGATGCTCATCTCAATGGTATCAAACGTGATGAATATTGTCGGAAATGCAATTATGATCTGGGGCTTCCATATGGGAGTCGCGGGAGCTGCACTGGCAACTTTGATCTCACGTATTTTCTGTGCAGTTGTAGTATTGGCAGAACTTCGTCTGGATCGTCAGCCAATTGTGGTACGAGATTATCTGAAAATCCGTCCAGACTGGAGAATGATCCGCAGGATCCTTGGAATCGGAATTCCATCCGGTGTGGAGAACAGTATGTTCCAGTTAGGAAAGCTGGCGATTCAGTCCACAGTATCAACACTTGGAACAACAGCAATCGCTGCGCAGGCAATGACGAACATTCTGGAGAATCTGAACGGAATCGGTGGTATCGGAGTCGGAATCGGATTGATGACAATTGTAGGTCAATGTCTGGGAGCTGACCGGAAGGATGAGGCAGTTTATTACATCAAAAAGCTTTGCGTGATTGCTGAGATCGTTATGGCTGCGAGCTGTGTGATTGTTTTTGCACTGACGAAACCAATTACGATTCTCGGCGGTATGGAACCGGAGAGTGCGAAGATGTGTTTCCATATGGTAATGTGGATCACGCTTGTAAAGCCACTTATATGGGTTATGTCATTTGTTCCGGCATATGGATTGAGAGCAGCAGGGGATGCAAAATTTTCTATGATCACATCCTGTTGTACAATGTGGGCATGCAGATTTTGCCTGTGTGTATTTCTGATCCGTGTAATGGGATTTGGCCCGATGGGAGTATGGATCGGAATGTTTGCGGACTGGACGGTCAGAAGTATTATTTTCACCTGGCGATTCCACAGCAGAAAATGGCTGGAGCATAAAGTAATTTAAATAAGAAGAGAAATCTGAACAAAAAGAGAAATCCAAACAAAAATAGAAACAGCAGGGTTACTGTCGGGAAAGCATTTTAATAATAATGCTTTTGGCAGTAGCCTTGCTGTTTCTTATGTCTGCTATTTTTTAAATTTGATCTTTAATATCCTGATAGATTTATGCTTTGTGTATGATTCTCAAGAATTACTCTTCAGGTGCAAGCTCTGTTGTCTGCTTCTTTGGAGGCATAACCAGTGAGAAGATAAGGAATGCGATCAACGCAGCAACCAGTCCAGGTACGATCGGCTGATTGAAGTGCAGACCGAACAGATTTCCTTTGGAAACATGCTCCAGATATACTACAACAATAGTTCCGGCGATCAGAGAAGCCATGGTTCCTGCCTGGGAAGCTCCTTTCCAGTAATGTCCGAGAACATATGGGAAGAAAGAACCTGCGGCACGAAGGGTGAAGGCAAACATCAGGATAGTAACAATACTTGAAGTATTAAATAATGCAATCAGAGTAGCAAAAACACCTACAGCTGCCATTGTAACACGAGTTACGATCATGATCTCTTTGTCAGATGCGCTAGGCTTAATCACAATCTTGTAAATATCATTTGCAAAGATCGATCCGGCACCAAGAAGGTCTGAGTCAGCACTTGACATTGTGGCAGATACGATACCTGCAAATAACAATCCGCAGATAATTGCCGGCATTGCTTCCATAGCAAGAACCGGAAGTGCATAACGGGCACCAACATCCTGGAAGTCCGCAGCATTGAATTTGCCCATGTTGATCAGTGCAAGTACGATGATTCCCATAAGTGTCGGAACAAAAGCGTAGATAAAGTTTACGATCGCAGCAAGGACAGATCCCTGTCTTGCTGCTTTTCCGTCTCTTGCAGCGTAATATCTGGATACAGCTTCCTGTCCTACAGTAAATGTAGCAACATACATGATTGTTAAACTGATAACATCCATTACATTATAACCTTTAAACATGTCAAATGTTTCAGCAGGAACATTAGCTACGACATTGTCCCATCCACCGGCAAGATTCATTCCAAATGGAAGTGCGATGATCATTCCAATCACGATCAGGAATACCTGAACAAAGTCAGTAAGTGTAACACTCCAAAGACCACCCATGATCGCATAAATTGTTACAACGACACCTACGATCAGAACGGCTGTCTTATAATTCAGATTCAGCATAGTAGACAGAATAACAGAAGATGCGATAAACTGTCCGGCTGTTAGTCCAATCAATGGAACGAACATGATCAAAGATGTAATGATTCCTGAAGGTTTTCCATAACGACGGCGGAAATATTCAGGAACGGTTTTAACCATCGCAGCACGGAATTTTGGTGCAAGGAATGTAAGAATCACAAAAGCGAATCCCATTGTGATAATGTACCATGCGGCACTGAGTCCGTGACTTTCCATACCCTGCTGAACAACACCGAGAGAACTTCCTCCACCAATCTCAGTAGCAGCAAGAGTTCCGGCCATCAAAAGTGGTCCGAGTCGTCTTCCGGCAACAACGAAGTCTGTGTTGGATTCAATCTTCTTGGATGACAGATAACCGATCAATAACATAACAAGAAGATAAATAACAACGACAGCGGTTACAATAATGTTTGACTGCATAAAATATCCCTCTTTCCTTTAGTCAAATTTGAAAAAGGTATCAGGAAATAGCGAAACCTGACACCTATGTTCATACGAATAATTATACCATAAAAACTTTCACACGCAACCTGAAAAGAAAAAAACTTATTGAAAATTATCAATATTTCCGGAAGATAATCGATTGGTATGGTAGATGTTAACAAAAATAATAAAAGGCGAGAGGACAGCGTGAAAAAGAACATTTTTTAGGGGGTGGACATTTGACGTTTCTATTATTACAATTATAATAATCGACAGAAAAGAGGAATTGTATATGACACAGATAGATGCGTTAAAAACAGATGAAATACGGAATTATGAGATAGAACATCAGGAAGAAGTGCACCGCCTCGCAGGCGAGTGTATGGTAATTTTGGAAAATGACGGAGTCCTTCCACTTCAGGCTGGTACAAAGAAGATTGCATTATTCGGAACAGGAGCAAGACATACGATCAAAGGTGGAACAGGATCCGGTGATGTAAATGTACGTGAAAACATTTCGATTGCACAAGGGCTTGAGCGTGCAGGATTTAAATTTGTAACAGAAGGCTGGCTGGATCAGTATGACAGACTTTATGCGGATGCGCAGGAAGCGTATGCGAAAAAGTTAAATGAATTTACAGAGAAAACAGGAAAACCATCGATGCTATATGCCTTCGAGAACCCTTTTGAGGAACCGGAACAGCCGGAGATCACAGAAGAGGATGTAAAAGAAGCGGATGCGGCAATTTATGTAATTTCTAGAAATTCCGGAGAGGGAAAAGACCGCAGGGCAGAGAAGGGAGATTATTATCTCAGCGACAGAGAACTTCAGAATATCCGTTTTATGACAGAACACTATAAGAACTGTATTGTTCTTTTGAATGTAGGTGGAGTTATTGATTTGACTGCATTGAAGACAATTGAAGGCATACAGGCAATCATGCTTGTGGGACAGACGGGCAATATGGGAGGTTATGCAGTTGCTGATGTGCTGACTGCTAAGACGATTCCATCAGGAAAGCTGACTGATACATGGGCAAGATCTTATGAGGATTATCCATCCTCTGCAACATTTAGCCACAGGGATGGAAATCTTGACGACGAATATTACAGTGATGGAATCTATGTGGGATATCGTTATTTTGATACGTTTGGTGTGATGCCTCTATATTGCTTTGGATATGGAAAAAGCTATACAGAATTTGAAATAAAAACAATGAATGTAACAGCAGATGAAAAGCAGGTACAGGTTGAAGTTGAGGTTACGAACATTGGTGACAAATATCCTGGAAAAGAAGTTGTTCAGGTTTATTATTCCGCACCGGATGGAATCATGGAGAAACCAACACAGGAACTTGCAGGATTTGCTAAGACTAAATTGCTTGCGCCGGGAGAAAAAGATGTCGTGACGATCACATTTGCAACGACAGATATGGCATCTTTTGATGCATATGATGCGGCCTGGGTTATGGAAGAAGGGGAATACACGATCCGCGTAGGAAACAGTTCACGTAATACGGAAGCTGTGGCAGTCATCGACCTTGATGAGCAGGTGACAACACTCCAACTGAAACGTCTGATGCGTGATACAATTGCAGTCAGAGAGCTTCACCATATGATTCCGATTTTCGATATTGAATTTGATTTCGGTGTTCCGGCGATTCCGTTTAGAATTATGCTTCAGGCAGAGAACTTTAAGAAAGAACTTGTAGAATATGAAGTGATGCGCAGGACACTTATGGATAAGAGGAAAGATGAAGTTCTGACGCTGGAAGATGTAAAAGCAGGCAACGCGACTCTGGATGAACTGACAGCGCAGCTTACCGTGGAAGAAATGGCAGAACTTTGTGTTGGAACAGAGAGAAGAAATGGCGACGGAAATGTAATTGGTTCAGCATCCTCCTGTGTGCCGGGGGCAGCAGGAGACACCACTTCCAGTTTACTTGAAACACGAAAAGTGCCGAATCTTATTCAGGCAGATGGACCGGCAGGGCTTCGTTTAGAGACACCTTGTACTGCCATTCCAATCGCAACAACACTGGCACAATCCTGGGATATGGATCTGATTCATAGAATGGGAGAGCTTGTCGGAGAAGAGATGAAGCAGTTACATGTAGATCTATGGCTCGCACCTGGCATGAATATTCATCGTAATCCGCTTTGTGGACGAAACTTCGAATACTATTCTGAAGATCCTGTATTGACAGGTCTTTGTGCTGCAACAGAGACGAAAGGTGTTCAGTCTCAAAAAGGGAAGGGAACAACAATCAAACATTTTGCGGGAAATAATCAGGAAGATAACCGTATGTTTACGAATGCACATATCAGCGAGCGTGCGCTGAGAGAAATCTATCTGAAAGGATTTGAGATAGCTGTAAAGACAGCACAACCATATGCAATTATGACTTCCTATAATCTGATCAACGGAGTTCATTCAGCAAACAACTATGATATGCTGCAGAATATTGCACGTGATGAGTGGGGATTTGAAGGTCTTGTGATGACAGACTGGTATACTTCACAGGATACAACAGAAATGGGAATGGTATCACCGTCCGGAAAATATAGTCATTCCAGCAGTGTACAGTGCATTAAAGCAGGAAATGACCTTCAGATGCCGGGATGTCAGCAGAACGTGGATGATATCGTAGAAGCAGTGAACGAAGGAAAAGAAATTACCAAAGCAGATTTACAACGCTGTGCGAAACATATTTTAAGTGTTGCACTTAAGACAATGTAAAACCATCTTGGTAATGTGGAGAATGAGAGTCTTTTTCGTATTACTCAAAAATTAATAAACAATATCGTATAAGATCAAGCCTTTTGTGTCGCAGGATGCAGAAGGCTTTTCCTTTCCTTCCAGGATTGCATTGATACATTCGACGGGTCTTTTTCCTATGCCGATATCCAAAAGCGTTCCCAGAATAAATGGAGCCATCTGATAGAGAAAATCATTGGCTGTCATACGAATATAAAGCGTAGACTCTTCTGTAACAAAAGTAATTGTTTTTATTTCTTTTTCGGTTCCTTTCTTTTTTCGAATCGAAGAGAAATGTTTAAAATCATGCTTTCCAAGTAATGCGTGGGCAGCGGTTTCCATAAGAAGAATATTTGGAAGTTCTGCTGTTTGTTCAGGTGACAGATCAAATAATGAATCTGATAACAGATCAGTTAATCGACCGCGATAGTTTTTGTGGAACAGGTCATAGATCGGTGATAAATCCATGGCATATTCATAAGTGATCTCGCGTGCATTTAAGTCTGCTCGAAAGCGTTCGGGTGTTGATACTGCATCTAAAACGGCAATATCCTGTGGAAGATACTGGTTCAGAACAGTTTTAAATTCTGCAGGAGTTAGTTGGCTTTCTGTAAGAAAATTGACTGTGAGATTCCGAGCATGAACTCCCGGTTCTGTTCGGAATCCGGAAAATAAAGTGACAGGAGTTCCTGTTACTTTTTCTAATACATTTTCAATTTTATAAGATACTGTGCGATCATTGTGGTCTTTTTCCGGGCGTTTCCAACCAAGATAACGTGTACCGTCATATTGGAGTGTTAATTTAATATTCTGCATATATCGTTCTCCATTTATAAATAATGTCTGTTTCCAGACAAGTCATCCTTTGTATTTTAACTGATGCGGATGGAAATGTATAGAGAAAAGAAGAGAAATAAGACTGCAAAGGCGAAGAGAGTGATTCTGATTTTATTTAAAATGTTTCCGAAAGATATTTTTGGTCATTTCCATCATGCGGTCAATTTGATTTTGTTCTTCTTTGCTTTTACCTTCTTTTAATACTTCAAGAATTAATGAAACTTCATCCGGATTGAAACGAAGTCCCTGTCGGTTTGCATTTGTGATAAGTGCGAGCATGACCGGGGCAAGTTCATTTCCGGATTTTCCTTTCGTCTGTTTCGCGGCTGTCCTGATCAGTTCCAGCTTGAGCGGATCGATCGTTTTCATTGCAGGATGGTTCATCCAGTTTTCCATTGTTAAGATCTCCTTTCGGTGAGTTATTGTTTATAGTGTCTTCTGGCTCTTCATCAGAAGGTGGAGCAGATGAAAAGAATTGTGTAAACATATCTGCCATAGACATCATCTCTTTTATGTTTTTGAAAGTAGAAAAGAGCTGTTTTTCTTCTGATGTGAGATAAGGTGACAGATGGTCAAAAATAGAATCTGCGTTGTCTTGAAAAAGATTTTCTATTCCTCGTCCAGAAGAAAAGTTACAGGCAGAAAGTGCATCATAACTGACAGGAGCCTGATGGTGAAGAACATTTTGCAGTTCGATGAATTTAATGAAGACGGCAAGCATGCTCTGTGTAGCTGGCGGGAAAAGAGGAAGGAAAAGTTTCAACATGCGAAGTCCGGAAGCAGTTGCTTCGTCAAAGGGGGTCATAGGCGTCGGTGTTTTCAAAAAAATAAACCCTCCTGACTTTCAGCTGAACTGATACATATATATGAAATGCAGAAAAAATATATTCCTGTTCATGAATATAGATGTGTGAAAAATCGGATTATGCGTATACTGATTTAAAGACCTTTTGTAATCAGGGGCATATCTTAATAATAAGAAGAGGAAAGGAAAACGAAAATGTCCAGAAAGTTAATTATTGATGGGAATGCAGTATATGAAATTGATGAGAAGTGTATGTTAAAGAAAAAGCTTGGAGAACTGAAAGAAAAGAAGATAACATCAGACGAGAAGATAGCGGAACAGAGTGTTGTTACCGGAAAACCGAATCATTTGAAAAGATAAGCCAGAAGGGGCATGCGGTTTTTCCGCATGCCCCATTCGAAGTGAAAGAAGGAACAGATATCAGCATCCGCCGCAGCCGCATCCATTACCGCCGCATCCGAATCCATTATTGCCCCATCCGCCGCAGCAGCAAAGAAGAAGGATGATCCACAGACAACTGTCATTGCCGCAGCCATTACCACATCCGCCACAACCATTACCACCCCAGCCACCGCAGCAGCAGAGGAGAAGGATGATCCAAAGGCAGGAGTTATTCAGTCCGCATCCATTTCCGTTTCCGCCACAGCCGCAGCTGTTTGCACATCCGTTGTCACAACCGCATCCGCAGTTTGTAGCTGTTAATTCACTCATTGTTAAATCCTCCGAAAGATTTTTTGATTTACAATGTTATAGTATGCGGAGAAAAAGAAAATGTGAGATGAGAAATTATTTTAGTGATAAAGATGTGAAGTGGCAAAAATTATTCGAGCAGCCGGGAAAAATCTAAAATTCCCCAGCCGGATTCAGTTCCCGGAATCTGCACACAGGAAGCGTGAAGTTTTAATTTAACTTCTGCATTGGTGAGAAACGGGTATTTTGAAAGAAGACAGGCAATTGCACCGGAAACAACAGGAGCAGCCATGGATGTTCCTGTTTTGGAAAGATAAGGTGGAGCGTTTGGAAATTGAGAGTAAAAAGCATTGCAGCTTACAATTCCTGTGCCGGGGGCAAAAACATCAGGTTTGACAATGCAGTCATCTGTAGGACCGCGGCCGGAATAATTGAGAGGATGCCTTTGGGTGTGGATCAGAGGAAAAGTGTCGGGAACACCAACAGTGATAACTTTTGGGCTGCTTCCGGGAACTGTGACGGAACCGGGAGCAGGTCCGTAGTTGCCGGCAGAGACAACTACGACGAGCCCAAGATCCCAGAGGGATTCTACAGCATTCAATAAAAGAAGTTTTTGATGAATGGAAAGATCCGGTCGTGTACCTACGGAAATGTTAATGATCCGGATATGGAATTGCGTGTAGATATCACGGATCCATTGAATTCCATTTATGACATTTTTGATAGATCCGTTTCCATTCTGATCCAACACTTTCCCAATAATAAGATTGCAGAAGGGAGCGATTCCGGCATAAGTTCCGGAAGAGAGAAGTCCGCTTCCCGCAAGAATTCCGGCTACATGGGTTCCGTGTCCACTATTGTCGATGAGAGGAGAGAAATGAGAGAAAGAAAAAAGAACTTTTTCGGAAGAACCAGTGGTACTGGAAAAATCCCGGAAAGAAAGGATACGATCTTTAAAATCAGGATGAGGAGAAATTCCGGTATCAAGAATAGCAACAGTGACATTTTGTCCGAGAAATTTGTGTTCCTTTGTGTCCGGGCACCAGTAGTGAATGGATTGTTTTACCCATTTCATGAAGGAAAAGCCTTTGTTTTTTCTTTATTATATGCCTGATATTAAATTGGTGTAACTGTTCAGAGCCAACCTCCAAAATGCTACGCATTTCGTCGGTGTGGCGTA
>OLHG01000681.1_pt1 | contig 23464 bp, 19 predicted proteins | sample 1605971 | NCBI WGS metagenome assembly OLHG01 (sample SAMN03283289) | human gut metagenome | biome: human-associated habitat; material: feces | host: Homo sapiens | place: Peru | collected 2012 | reverse complement strand
AAATATTAGTTGATGAATATCAAGATACTAGTGATTTACAAGAAGCCTTTATTAACTTAATAGAAAACCATAACGTATATATGGTTGGAGATATCAAACAATCTATCTATCGTTTTAGAAATGCCAACCCAACAATATTTAAAAATAAATATGATAAATATGCAAACGCTGATGGCGGATTAAAAATAGACTTACTTAAAAACTTCCGTTCAAGAAGTGAAGTCTTAAATAATATTAATGAAATATTTAATTTAATTATGGATAATACTCTAGGAGGAGCACAATATAGTGAATCTCATCAAATGGTATTTGGTAATACTACATATAACGAACAAGGCCTAACTAATCAAAATAATAATCTAGAAATATATAACTATCACTTAGAAGATAAAACATATTCTAAAGAAGAAGTTGAAGCATTTATTATTGCTAATGATATAAAAAATAAAGTAGATAACCACTACCAAATATTTGATAAAGACACCTTAGAAGTAAAAGATATTACTTATTCTGATATCTGTATTATTATGGATAGAGGATCATCATTTCCATTATATAAAAAGATATTTGAATACTTACATATTCCACTATCTATATACCAAGATGAAAAACTAACTACTGAAACAGATATTATATTAATAAAAAATATTATAAACTTTATCTTAAAAATAAAAGAAAAGAAATATGATACAGAATTTAAATATTACTACACATCAATTGCTAGAAGTTATCTTTTTGGTTGTTCAGATAGTGAAATATTTAAAACATTTACTAATAAAGACTTCTATCATACAGAAATCTTTAAATTAAGTAAAGAAATAGCTGATAATTTAGAAGAATTAACTAATATAGAACTACTAAATAGCATAATTAACAAGTTTAATATCTACGAAAAAACAATTTTAGTAGGAGACATCGAAAGAAGTATGTATCGTATTCAAAACTTACAAAATATTGCCATGAACTTAGATAACTTAGGCTATAACCCATATCTATTTGGTGAATATCTAAAAGAAATGACTAATGGTAATAATGAAATAAGATATTCTTTAAATACTAAGAGTGGTAATAACGTAAAGATAATGAATATTCATAAATCTAAAGGCCTAGAATTTAATATTTGTTATTTCAGTGGTTTTCATAAAGAGTTTAATAAAGAAGATACTAAAGATAGATTTATATATGATAGTTCCTTAGGAATTATTACCCCATATTATAACGAAGGAATAGGTAGCACTATTCTAAAAGATTTATTTAAAGATAAATATAAACAAGAAGATATATCTGAACGTATTAGACTATTTTATGTTGCCTTGACAAGATGTAAAGAAAAAATGATTATGGTATGTTCTCTTGATGAAGAAAAGAATACTGTTGAAGACATTGTAGATACCTCTATTAGAAGTAAATACAAATCTTTCTTAGATATTATTAATTCAATAAAAACAAAAATACCAAATTATATAAAATCTATTAACTTAGATGATATAAATCTATCTAAAGACTATAACATTGTTCTAAGTAATAATTATCAAGACAAAATAGAACAAGATAATACTATTATTAATACTAAAGAAATATCTATTGACCAAGTTGAAGAACAAAAACAAAGAGCCTCTAAAATAAGTAATAAACTAATAAGTAAAGAAGAAGCTAAAAACATGGAATATGGTACTTATATGCACTATATATTTGAAACTGTCGACTTTAATAACCCAATATTAGATATTGAACCATTCTACCTAGATAAAATAAATAAATTTATCTCAGCAGTTGGTGATATAAAAGAAGCCCAAGTGTATAAAGAATATGAATTTATATATACTAAAGATAATAAAGAATATCATGGTATTATTGACTTATTACTAGAGTATAATGATAAAATAAAAATAATAGATTATAAACTAAAAAATACTACTGATAAAGCTTATTTAGAACAATTAAAAGTATATAAAGAATATATAAGTAGTAAACTAAATAAACCAGTAAGTACTTATCTATATTCAATTATTGATGAAAAATTAGTACCTATTGCAGTATAAATATAAATATTATATAATTAAATAAGGTGATAACGATGAATGAAAAAGTACAAGATAGAATAAAGAACTTAGTAGATATTATAAATAAAGCTAACTATAACTATCATGTTTTAGATAACCCTGAAATATCTGACCAAGAATATGATAAATACTTAAGGGAGCTATATTCTCTAGAAGAAAAATATCCTGAATATGTTTTACCAAACTCTCCAACAAAAAAAATAGGTGGAGAAGTAATCGAAGAATTTGCCAAAGTAGTCCATGACAAGCCAATGATGTCTTTATCTAACGTTTTTAACGAAGATGAAATACGTGCTTTTGATGCTCGAATTAGAAAAGAAGGTATTAACCCTAAGTATGTATGTGAATTAAAAATAGATGGTTTAAGTGTATCATTACGCTATCGAAATGGAGTATTATTAACAGGTGCTACCAGAGGAGATGGTATTACCGGTGAAGATATAACACATAATGTTAAAACCATAAAGACAGTTCCACTAAAATTAGAAAAGAATATTGATATCGAAGTTCGTGGCGAAATATATATGAGTAAAAAAACTCTAGAAGAATTAAATATTACTAGACAATTAAATGGGGAACCAGTATTAAAGAATGCTAGAAATGCTGCTGCCGGATCTATCAGACAATTAGATAGTAAAATAACTGCCCAAAGAAAACTAGATACATTCATATATCATTTACCAAACCCTGAAGACTATAATATAAAGACTCATCACGAAGCCCTTAAGTTTATGGAAGAACTTGGCTTTAAAACTAATCCTAACAACAGATTAGTAAACAACATTGATGAAGTAATAAACTATATTAAAGAAAAAACTGCTATAAGAGAAAGTTTACCATATGATATAGATGGTGTTGTCATAAAACTAGATAACATTGATGAACAACTAAAACTAGGTTATACTGCTAGATATCCAAAATGGGCAACAGCATATAAGTTTCCTGCTCAAGAAGTAATAACTAAATTAAAAGATATTATCTTCACAGTTGGAAGAACCGGTAAAATAACTCCTAATGCTGTTCTAGAACCTGCTATTGTCATGGGATCAACTGTATCTAGAGCAACCCTTCATAATGAAGATAATGTTATGGATAAAGATATAAAAATAGGTGATATGGTTGTTATTAGAAAAGCCGCTGATGTAATTCCTGAAGTAGTAAGACCTGTCCTAGAAAGAAGAACCGGAGCTGAAAAAGATTTTGTCATGATTGATAAATGCCCAATATGTCAAACAAAATTAATAAAAAAAGAAGGCGAAGTAAACAGTTATTGTCCTAACAAACTATGTCCAGCTAGAGAAATAGAAAACTTAATTCATTATTCATCACGAGGTGCTATGAATATTGAAGGACTAGGCGAAAGTATTATGGAAGAAATGTATAACGAAGGCTTTGTCAAAAACATAACAGATATATATGATATAAAAGATTATAAAGATAAATTAATGGAACTAGACGGTTATGGTGCTAAAAGTATTTCTAACCTAGAAAAGTCTATTGAAAACAGTAAACAAAACTCTCTAGAAAGATTATTATTTGCTCTAGGCATCAGACAAGTAGGAAGCAAAACTGCTAAAATAATTGCCAAAAAATACCAAAATATTGATAATATTATTAATGCTAGTATTGATGAACTAAAAGAAGTAAAAGATATCGGCCCAACTATTGCCGAAAACATTTACGAATACTTTCATAACGAAAAGAATATTGAAATAGTAAATAAATTAAAAGAACTAGGAGTAAACACTAACTATATTAATGATAGTACACGAGAAGAAAATGATGAATTTATCGACAAAACATTTGTCTTAACCGGTAGTCTATCTTCTATAACAAGAGATGATGCTAGTAAAATAATTGAAGAATTAGGTGGCAAAGTAAGTAGTTCTGTTAGTAAAAAAACATCGGTTGTTATTGTTGGAGCAGATGCTGGAAGTAAATATGATAAAGCTAAAGAATTAGGTATAACTATCTGGAGTGAAGAAGAATTCTTAAATAAAATTAAATAGGTGGTACAGTGAATAGTATTGAAATAAATATAACTAATCTAAATAGTGAGCAAAATATCTATATTGATATTACAAAAATGCAAATAAATATTAATGGTAAAGTTAAAACAATAACAGAAGAACAAATAAATAGTTTACTAAGAATAATAAGAACTTGGTCAAATAATAATAGTACTAAAATATTAGATGACCAAAAGTTTAGTATAATAATTGATAACAAAGAAGTAATTACCGGCAGTACTATGCTTCAAGATAATTACATTGAATTAGAAAGTTGGATTAATGAATTATGATTACCGAAACTATATCTCAAAGATTTAATGCCTCAATAATAATAAGAGAAAAACTTCCCCAAATAATTGAAGCATTTGTTAACTTCTATGGTGAAGAAGAACGAGACTATATTGAAGACAAGTTTAAAAATGTATTTATAGTAAGCTATGGCAGTCCTAAAAGTTATGAAAGAATAATCGAGAAAAATGACAAAAAAGTAAAAGATTATTTAGAAGAAAAGTTATTATCAGATTTAAAAATTCCAAGAAACTTAAAGCATAGATTTTTAGAATCTTTATTTGGAGAACACGAAATATTTGATAATGAAACCCCAATTGAAGAATATATTAAATATTTAAATGGTAATATTAGTGAAATATCATATCCTAAAATAAAAAAATTATTAAATTACTTTGGAAAAAATACTAATACTGATGTTTTAATAAGACATATAAAAAATGGCGGATATGAAGAGTTAAATAAAGCCGTTGAGATATACCAAAAAGCAAAAGAAGAATATCATAAATACCTTAAATCAACAAAAGTATATCGTGACTATATTGCAAGATGCCAAGATTTATATAGTAAATTAGAAACCAAATATCTAAAAAAATACATTGACGAAATAAAAGATGTTTTTACTAAAGAAGAATTTCAAGAACTAGAAGATTTTCTAAATAAAAAATTGCCATACGATGAGTTATCTCCCAGAATTAAAAACTATATTGGAACTAATCCATTAAATTCTCCACCTCTAGTTGAAACATTTGATAGGGAAAGTGAAATTATAATTCAGAAAGATGATTCATGGCAAAAACGTAGTATTATCCAAGATAGAATTACATATTTTAAAAATTTGGGAATAAATCTTGGTGAAAATTACCAAAGATACCAAATGAATAAAGAAGCCAAATCTGCTACTCCTACTGAAGAACTAGTAAATCACTTAAAGACTATCCGTGAAAAAATAAGAAATGAATTAATGACAGAGTACTATGAGAGTTTACCTGAATATGTCAAATATCGTCAAGAAATAACTGATCTAAACTTATTAGATAGAGAAGATAATTTCAATGCTCGTTCATATCACCAAAATGCAACATTTACTTGCCCTAATTTAACATATGATGGCACTAACTATCACTTAAAACAATTATTATTTATATCAATGGGAAGCCGTGAAGAGTATTTAGATAATAGTCTAATTCATGAATTTAATCATCTTTATGAAACTGTTCTTAAAGAAGTTACAGCAAGTAATTACTCATGTATTAGTGGTTGGGATGTTTTAGAAGGCACAATAAACAAAAGTAGTGATTCATCTAAACCAATTGACCATAAAAGAGGCTTTCGTTCTTATGAATTATTTAATGAAATAATCAACGAATTACTATCTCAAGAAATATGTACAGGTATGCATCAAAATTCAGCTTATATATTAAATAATCCTAAAGAAGCCAAAGTTGCTGGCGGTACTACCTACGAATTAACTACATTTTTAGTAAGTGACTTTTATCAAAGATATAAGAAATCAATAATAGCCAGTCGTAAAAACGGTAATATTGACATTATATATGATAAAGTAGGAAAAGAAAATTTTGAAGCTTTAAATGCACTAATTATAAGATTCAAAAGTAAATTTAATCGTACAAAATATGAACATACCAAAACATATATAGAAATGGGATGGGAAACAGAAGACACTAAAGAACTAAAAAGAATAATCGAAATTCGAGATAATATTTTAGAAAATATGAAAAAATATCAAACAAGAATGACAAAATAACAAAAAACTATTGTCAAACTAGAAAAAGTATGCTACTATTATATTGCTTACTTTTCATGGCGATGTAGCTCAGTTGGCTAGAGCGATCGGTTCATACCCGATAGGTCGTGGGTTCGACCCCCTCCGTCGCTACCATAATGAATATTAATAGATAGAAATATCTATTTTTTTTATAATCTATGTTATAATTATATAAAAGGAAGGCGATTAACATGGGCGGACTTAGTGTCATATTCTTAATGAGCATACTATCATTTATATTTCTTATCTATATATCCTTACTAGTAATAACAGTAATATATGTAATAATGAGTTATATATTTGAAAGTATGACTATTACAACTATAAATAAAAATTTAAACCATAAGCACCCATACACGGCATGGATACCATTCTATAATAAATACTTACTAGGCACTATTGCTGGGAACAAAGTGCTAGGTTACCTAACAGCCATCTTAAACTTTATTAACATATCACTAACAGCATACTTCTACATCTACCAAAAACTAACTCTTATTCCATTTTGTATACTTCTAGTAAGTTTAATATTATCATTTATATTTAACACAATAATCTCTTACAAAATATATAAAAGTACCACAAATAAATATGGAGATATCTTAACCGTACTAACAGTTCTATCACTAGGTTTCTTAAGACCTATAATACTATTCTTAATTAAAGATAAAATAACTATAAAGGAGTAAAAATGAAATATATTGTATTACTAAGAGGAGTAAATATAAGTGGCAAAAATAAAGTATCTATGCCTAAACTAAAACAATTACTAGAAGAAAATAATTATCAAAACGTATCCACTTATCTTAATAGTGGTAATATCATTATTGAATCTAACATAAATAATAAAGAATTAATAATAGAAAACATATCTAAAATTATTGAATTTAACTTTAATATAAAAATACCAATCTATATCATAACAGTACCTGAACTAGAAGATATACTAAATAATAGTCCATCATGGTGGGGTACTACTAATAAAGAAATATATGATAACTTAATCTTTATAATACCACCAACTACTTACGAAGAAGTCTATAATACAATAGGTAGCCCTAAAGAAAATATTGATCAAATAGAAGAATACCACAGCACTATATTTTGGTCATTTGTTCTAAAAGATTACCGTAAATCAACATGGTGGATTAAAACTGCCAGCACTAGTATAACTAACAAAATAACTATAAGAACCGCCAACACTATGAAAAAACTATTACAATTATCCCAAAAGTAATAAATACACTATCATTTAATAAAAATATTTGCTATAATTAACTCAAGTAGTATAACTACCAAGAAAGGATGAAAATAATGAAAAAGGTATTACCAAAACTTTTAGTACTAACTATTATTTTACTAACAATTACTGCCTGTGGAACTAAAGAACAAAAACAAGCATATACTCTAAAAGAAATCTTATCTAAAGTATATGCCCCAGTCGGAGAAGATTGCCCAAAAATGACTCAAACAAAATTAACAAAAGAAAACTTATCATATTATTTAGGACTAGATTCTCTTGATTTTGAAGAAGGAATAGCCTCTGAACCTGAAATGAGTTCTATAGCACACTCTGTAGTAGTAGTAAGAGTAAAAGATGGTGTTGATATTGAAAAGACTAAACAAGAAATTAAAGAAAAAGTAGATCCTGCTAAATGGATATGTGTTCAAGCAAGCAGTGTCATTGTTGAAAGTAAAGGCAATGTTATCATCTTAATAATGTTAGACAATAACGACATAGCAACTAAAATGCAAGAAACTTTCAAGAATCTTGATTAAGACTAAAAGGAATTTTATATTTCTTTTTTTCATGCCTTTATAATAAAAAGTTTACTTTTAAAATAAATATTGTTATAATTGATATAGAGTAAAGAGGAGTGATAACATGGAAACCATAATAGTAACATTACAAAATGGTAAAAAACTAGAATATAAAAAAAGTATTAAACTATATGAAGTACTAGAAAACTTAAAGAATGACCTACCATTTGATATCTTAATAGCGAAGTATCGCAACGAATTTATTAATTATAATGATTCTCTAACTAAAAATGGTACTTTAGAATTATTTGATATAAATACTTCCCTAGGTAATAGAACATATGAAAGAGCCTTAACAATAGTCTTTAAAACGGCTGTATATGAAGTCTTAGGACCAGACACTAAAGTAATAGTAAGGCATTCATTAGATAAAGGAATATATATTGATATTGATAAAAAAATAACTAAAGATAAATTAGAATTAATTAAAGTAGTTATGAAAGATAAAATAGCCAAACAAATTCCATTTACTAAGATTGAAACGACAATTCAAGAAGCTACTGAATACTTTAAAAATATTAAAAGAAAAGATTTAGTTAAAACCCTATTTTATAACAAATCTAACTATATAACTCTATATAAATTTGAAAATACATATCACTATGTTCTAGGACTATTACCAAACGATTCAGGAGTCTTAAAATACTTTGACTTAACATTATTAGAAGGTAAAGGTATAGTTTTAAGATACCCATCTATATATAATAATGGTAAAATAGTTAAATATACTCATCATGATAACTTATTTAACTCTCTAGAAGAATATGCTGAATGGGGAAGAATATTAAATATTAATAACTTAGGCGATTTAAACGATTCAATAGTTAACACCAAACCAGGAGAACTAATTAACTTATCAGAATCTATTCAAGACTACAAACTATTAAAAATAGCAGAAACCATCAAGCAAAAAAGTAAAGATATCAAGATAATACTTATGTCTGGCCCATCTTCATCAGGAAAAACTACAACTGCAAGGAAACTATCTCTATATCTAAAAACCCTAGGTCTAAACCCAATAGCCTTATCACTAGATGATTATTTCTTAGATAGAGAAGATACACCATTAGATGAAAATGGTAACTACGACTTTGAAAGTTTAAGAGCCATCGATACAAAATTATTTAATAACCAAATATCTAAAATGTTAAAAGGCAGTAAAGTAATAACACCAACATTTGACTTTGTAAAAGGTAAGAAAACATTTAAGAATGCTATTAAATTAGAAGAAAAAGATATCTTGATAATTGAAGGATTGCACTGCTTAAACGATGCTTTATTAGAAAGTATCCCACGAAAAAATAAATATAAGATATACATAAGCCCATTACCATTCTTAAATATCGATAACGATAATAGAATTAGTATGACTGACTTAAGATTATTAAGAAGAATGGTTAGAGATAATCGTGTCAGAGGATATTCTCCAAGCCAAACTCTAAAATCATGGGCCGACGTTAGAAAAGGTGAAGAAAAATATATCTTCCCATTCCAAGATGAAGCTGATACTATCTTTAATTCAACATTAGCCTACGAATTAGCGGTCTTAAAAACTTATGCTGAACCATTATTATTCACTGTCCAAGAAGATGACCCTGAATATGACACTGCCCTAAGACTATTACAACTATTAAAGTTTGTCTTACCAATGCCAAGCCAAGACGTCCCAAGCGTATCTATCTTAAGAGAATTTATTGGTGGCAGCTATTTTGAAAGATAAAGGAGAAATATGAAAAATAATAAAATTTTATTAATAAGAATAATATTAACTTTAGTATTTGCTATGATAACATACTATCTATTTTTACCACCAATAAATATTCATAGCTTTGGCTTTTGGGCCTATATAATTGCACTAATTATTGTCTACAACATAACTAGCGTATTTAAATTATTAAACTTTAAATATAGTAATATAACTAATATTTTTCATAACAGAAATATTGAATTTCCAAAAAGTATAATTGCTATATTCGTAATAATTGGTGGTACTATCATTGCTAATTTTATAGCATCACCATTATTTAATTCAAAAAGTTATGCTAATAGAATAACAATTAATGATAGTGTTGAATTTACCGAAGGCATTAAAGAAGTAGATTTTAATACTCTACCATTACTTGATAAAACTTCTAGCCAAAAACTAGGTGATCGTGTAATGGGCCAAATGTCTGACTGGGTAAGTCAATTCTATGTCAGTGATTTATATACTCAAATAAATTATAACAACGAAATAATTCGTGTCACACCATTAGAATATGCCTCAATAATAAAATACTTCTCTAATAGAAAAGAAGGAATAAAAGGCTATATAACAGTTAACTCTGTCAATGGTGAAGCAAAATTAATAAGACTTGATAAAGGTATGAAATATATGCCAAGTGCCTTATTCAATGAAAACTTATATCGTAAACTAAGATTCAATCACCCAACAGAAATATTTGACACAGCCTCATTTGAAATAGATAATGAAGGTAATCCATATTGGATAGTACCAACCGTATCCTATAAAGCAGTCGGTGTCAAAAAAGAAATAAATGGTGCTATTATACTAGACCCAATAACAGGTAAAAGTAAAAAATATAAATTAGAAGAAATCCCAACATGGGTTGATCACATCTACTCAGCAAGTTTAATTATTGAACAAGTCGATGATTGGGGTCAATATCAAAATGGCTTCTTCAATACCTTGTTTTCTCAAAAAGGCGTTATTATGACAACCGATGGTTATAATTATATAAGTCTAAATGATGATATATATCTATATACCGGAATAACATCAGTATCATCAGATGAATCTAACTTAGGATTTATTCTATGTAATATGCGTACTAAAGAAACAAATTATTACAAAGTACCAGGTGCTGAAGAATATTCTGCTATGGCCTCTGCTGAAGGACAAGTTCAACAAATGAAATATACATCAACATTCCCATTACTAATTAACTTAAATGGTAAACCAACATATTTAGTAAGCTTAAAAGATAATGCCGGCTTAGTTAAAATGTATGCCTTTATCGATGTAGCAGACTACCAAAAAGTAGTAGTATCTGATGCTTCACTAGGCATAAATAAAGCTGCCGCCAACTATCTAGCAAGTTATTCAACTAACTATAACGAAGAATTATTACAAACTAAAGAAATTACTATAAAGAATATTAGTATGGGTATAGTCGAAGGTAATAGTTATTATTATATTATGGATACTAACAATCAAAAATATAAAGTATCATTAACAACTAGCGATTTATTACCATTCTTAATAAATGGTGATACTATTAAAGTATCTTATCTCGAAGAAGAAGAAATAATTAACATCGTTAACATTGAAAAGTAGCAATACTTTTCTTTTTATATATCGATATTACTATCTACATTAGCATTTATTGCCACATAAAGAAAGGTAAAACCCCCAATAACATTAAAAATATTAGCCATTAAATTAGTATAATTTATATCACTAGGATTATTTCTATATTGATTATAGCTATTATTTAAAAAATAAAGATATATAATTACTAGTACTATAAAAATAAATATATTTATATTCTTACTATCTATTCCATCTTGATAATTATTATTAACAATACTATTCTTCTCATAATAATTAGATAAAAGTGCTAATAAAATAATAATTATATATATTACCCAAATAATATTCTCAATATCAATATTCTTAATTTGTATACTCTTATTCATACTAAAATATATTATCAATAAATAAATATATAATAAAAATAGTAGATATCTTAAAATACTAATATTGAATATCTACCTAATTTATAGTATAATCTTAACTAAGTGAGGTGTATTATGAAAATAAATACTCAAAATTTAAAAGGTACTACTGATTATTATGGTAAAGATCAATTAATAAGAAATAAAATAACAGATACCTTAAAAGAAACATTTATAAAATATAATTATCAACCACTAGATTCAACAGTATTATATAACTATGATATTCTAGCATATAAGTATAAAGACGGTGCTGAAATATTAAATGAAATGTATACTCTAACAGACCAAGGTAATAGACGACTAGGTTTAAGATATGATTTAACAATACCATTCTGTAAATTTATTGCTAATCAAAAAGATTTAAGATTACCATTAAAAAGATATGAAATAGGTAAAGTATTTAGAAATGGTCCAGTTAAAACAGGAAGATGTCGTGAGTTCTATCAATGTGATGTTGATGTTGTTGGCATAAGTGGTCAAGTAATTGAAGCCGAACAAATGCAAATGGTTGTTGATATATTTACTAAATTAGGAATAGATATAAATATTAAATGGAATAATAGAAAATTAATGAGTATAGTAATTGAAGACTCTAATATTTCTAAGGATAAAGTAGAAGAAGTAATTGGTATTATTGATAAGATAGAGAAGATTAGTAAACAAGACTTTATTAAAGAACTATCTAAAATAGAAATAGATGAAGAAACTGCTAATAAACTATTAGATAACTTTAATAAATCACTAACTGATTATATTGAAACATATGAAAATGATGAAAGAGTAGTAGCTTGTGAAGCTATCCAAGAAATAAAAACATTATCTTCATATATTGAGAAATTAAACTTATCAGATAATACTACATTTACTCCAACATTGGCTCGAGGATTAAGTATCTATACATCAACAGTATTTGAATTCTTTGATAAAAAAGAAAGATTAACTTGTTCTCTAGGTGGTGGTGGTCGATACGATAAAATAATCACTGACTTTATTGATGATGGTAATATTTATCCTGCTGTAGGACTATCATTTGGTCTAGAACCTATATATACGATTATAAAAGATGAAATGTCTTCTGATAGTTTAATAGATGCCTATATCATTCCCATGGGTACTGAAGTTGAATCATTAATGTTAGCTAGAAATCTTCGCCAAAATAATATTAATGTTATCGTTGAAATGAATAATCGTAAATTAAAAAAATGCTTTGAATATGCAAGCAAAGAAAATATTAAATATGTTATAGTAGTAGGTAGTGATGAAATCCAAGAAAATATGTATACTATCAAAGATATGACTACATCAGAACAATTAAAACTACCATATAACGAACTAAAAGATTATATATTGACAAACAAAAACCAAGGATAATTTATAAACCCTTGGTTTTTAATATAAAGTTTTTTATTTATCTTCTTTCTTTTCTTCTTTTTTCTCTTCTTTTTTCTCTTCTTTTTTAGTTTCTTTCTTTTCTTCCTTCTTAGGAACTATATTTTGTTTTAACTTATCATTAATTTCCGTAGTATTCTTACATATAGTTATCATTAATAAAGAAAATTCAAAACCAATTCTAGCAATAATATTACCAAATACTAATTGTACTAAGAATAAAACAAAACTTGTAGATATTAATCCCAATGAAGATAAAGTAATATAAATAGCAACAATTATATATAAAATCTTTAATATATCTTCTAAAATTAATTTCTTAAAAGTAACAAAATCAAACAATTTCTTTGTATAACCTGTACACTTCTCATAATTCTCCTTAGTAAGTAAAACATAATATACACAAATACCACCAATAATAGCAATTACCATAGAGATGATAAACCAAATACCAGCTTGTGCAACATTATTAAAAGAACTATCAATATTAAACATAAATAAATCACTCCTCCTACCATAAGTATAGCATCTATCAATTAATATGTAAATTAAAAATGTAAAATATTTTACTTAAATTTATTGTAAATAAATGTCTACCTAATATAGTAAAGTTTATGCTATAATAAGATAAAAAATTATTAGTAAAGGAGAAATGTATTATGGACTTAAACTATTACTTATATTTGTTAGATTATAACAATATGCCTGATTTTCTCGTTAAATATTTAGATACTCCAAGTTTAATTAGACTTAAGAAGATAGGATACTTTTGTGGAATGGACTATGCTTCTAAAGATATATATAATTTCAGTACTTATATAAGCCGATATACGCATTCTCTAACAACAGCTTTGTTGACATATAAGATATCATCTGATAGAAAAGCCACTCTTGCTGGACTATTTCATGATGTAGGGACACCATGTTTTTCTCATGTTATTGATTATATGAATAAAGATTATGCTAACCAAGAAAGTACTGAAGAATATACTGAAAGAATTATTCTATCTGATAATTATCTTAGACAATGCCTGTTAAAAGACGGTGTTAGTGCTAATGAGATAATTGATTTTAAAAAATATAGTCTAGTAGATAGTGCTAGGCCAAAATTATGTGCAGACAGATTAGATGGTATAATGCTAAATTCTCTTGGATGGACTAAAACTATTAGTAAACAAGATATAAAAGATATATTAAATAACATAACGATATATATAAATGAAGAAGGCAAAGAAGAGATAGGATTTACTAATTATGAAGTAGCTAGTAGAGTAGTAGGGTTAAGTGATATTATTGATAGATATTGTCATTCTAACGAAGATAATTATATGATGGAACTACTTGCTAGAATAACTAAGTATGCTCTAGATAATGGATACACAACTTATGATGGCTTGTATCATTATGATGAAGAATATGTATTTGGGTTACTATATAGTATAAAGGATAGAGTTCTAGAAGAATATTTATTAGAATTTACTACCAAGAAAAAAGAAGATATCCCAATAACTAAATTACCTAATTTAAAAGTAAGAGTATTAAAGCCACTAGTTAATTCTAAGAGAATGTAAATAAAGTAATAAAAAAAATCAAATTGTAAACAACTATTTACTTTTTTGTCATTTTTTGTTATTGTAGATATATATAGATAAAATTGGAGGTGAAATATGGCGACTGTTAATGTAGACACAAGCTTACTAATTTCTGGAGGGGATAGCATAAAAACATATAAGGATAGTAATGAAACACAATATAATGGTGTAAAATCACTATCAATTAATTCATGCCCATCATTTGAAAACTTTAAAAGTGCATTGGACACAAAGTTTAATACTTATAGTACTCACTGTGATATTGCATCATCTAAAATAAAAGAATGTGCGACTGAACTAGAAAGTGTCGATAATCAAATAGCAAGTAATGCTACAACGATTTCTGAGATGAATGCCGACGATACAGAAAGTGGCTTATTAACACTACTATCTAACTTTTCAATATCAGATACTATTGATTATACGTTTGATCCAAGTAATGTAGGTATTAGTGCCCAAGAATTATATTCCAAAGCACAATTAATCAAAAACGCTAATATTCCAACAGGCACAAAGATAGTTCAAATGGCAAAGTTACTTCATGAATATACACTTGGTTGGAGATGGTCTAATGAAAACCTTGTATATAATAAAGGATTCGAAGGAACATTGGAAATACCATCTAAATTAACATGCTGTGCAACAGGTGTTTCAGATGTTTTATGGCTTTCCGGATTTGTTGATACAATTGCAAACCAAAATGGCGAGTTTAACCCAAATTTCCAAGAAAATGTTATGGTAACGGCTGAAAAAAAAGGATGGCAAAAAATAACTGCTGCTGATTTTGATCAACTGCAACCAGGAGATATTATGTTTACATCATTTAACGGCTCTATATATGGGCATGTTGAAATATATGCAGGAAATGGCTATGCTTATTCATGGGGTAGTACTGCTGATATGGCTCGTGAGGGTCCAAAATTAGTATCTGTTGATAAATATCGAGCTGAAAATGCATGTGCCTATAGAGTCACAACAACAGAAACAGTTTAGAATTTAGTTCTAAATTGTTTTTTATTTAACAAATTATTAGAATAAGTAGTAAAAATAATATAACTGTTGATATAACCAATTTACTACTTTTTCATAAATTATTATGAGGAGTGATAAAATGAATAATACTAATAAACTAACTGGAGTGGTTATTGATGCTGGACATGGAGGTTCTGACAGCGGTGCTATTGGAGAAAATACTTATGAAAAAGATTATAATTTACTAATATCACAGTATATGTATAATAGACTTAAAGAATTAGGTATACCTGTTTACATTACTAGAGATAGCGATGAGACGATAACGCCTGCTAATAGAACTAAGGAAATACTGGAGGCATTTGGTAATGATCCTAATGCGGTGGTTATATCTAATCACTTAAATGCAGGGGGTGCGAATGGTAAGAATGTAGGCAAAGTGTAATAGCGTCTTATTTGCCTTGAAATAAAAGAGTTTTGGCTTAATGTCAAAGTTTTTGATAAGTTTTCATTGTAAAGGAACAAAAAACAATTTTAGTTATTAAATGCTGTTTAAATTATCAAAAAAGTGAATTATATGATATAATTAATATTAGATGTGTAGTATTTAATCTTTTATGATAAATACTATTTTTTAGTTGTAAGGAGAAGTTTATGAAAATACATAGTATCGATTTTAAAAATTACAGAAAATCTGAAGAAAGATGTTTATTAAGTATTAATAAGCAAACTATTATTGTAGGAAAGAACAACACTGCAAAAACGTCAATTGTAGAAATAATGACTAAATTTTTAACAAACACTACTACATTTAAGTTTAGCGACTTTAACTACAAAAAAATAAGAAGGAATTTAATAAATGAATTATATAATAACTATAAAGCAGGTAATGAAGAAATAGTGAAAGAATTTCCAGTAATAGAAATGAATGTCTCAATAGATATAGACGAAAATGATAACTTAGCATTGATAAAAGATTTAATTTATGAATTCGATAATAATAATACTATAATCATAAAATGTGAATTTTCTTTAGATAAAAATAATAAGATTTTTATTGATTATGAAACCTATAATGAAAAATTCAAAAGAGAAGAAGATAAAATTGATTTTTATAGTTTTTTTGAAAGAGAATTTTGCAATTACTATAGTAAAAAGTATTTTTCTTCTAAACCAGAATCAACATATCTTAACAGTGTAGATACAAATTATATATATAATTTATTTAACTTATTTGTGATATCGGCACAAAGAGAAGTTGATGATATTTCTGATAATGAAAAAATGACACTTTCTAATGCTATTTGGAAATTTTATCAAGAAAAAAAGAAAAAAAATACTGAAGATTTGAATAGTGATGATTTATTTAGAGAAGCAATTGAAAATATTAAAGATAAACTCGACGATACCTATGCTAATTATTTTTCAGAGTTAATTAAAGTTTTAAACGAAGAAATAGTTAATGATGATAAGGATAAAAAATTGAATATAGTGTCTGATTTCGATATTGAAAATTTATTAAAGAAAAATTCTAAAGTTAAGTATTTCTTTGATGATATAGCATTATCAGAGTCATCAAATGGATTAGGTTATAGTAATTTATTATATATTTATATACAAATTGAAGCATTTAAGTTTGATATTAATACAAAAAAAGCACTATTTAATATGGTTTTTTTGGAAGAACCAGAATCTCATTTGCATCCGCAAATGCAATCTGTATTTCTTTCAAAAATTAATAAAATATTTAATGATAGTAATATATATTCAATTATATCAACACATTCGGCATACATTTTACAATCTTCTGATATAAATGATATCAATTATTTTTTAAATACTAAAAATGGATTAAAAATTAAGTCATTAAGAAGTTTTATAAATCAACAAGAGTATTCAGGCTTAAAAAATATAATTGATAAATATTTTATATTAAATACTTGTGATTTGTTTTTTGCAGATAAAGTAATTTTTTTGGAGGGGATGGCAGAAAGGATTATGCTACCATATTTTTTTGCGAAGTATGATTCGTTAAATGACAAAAAAATTTCTTCACAACATATTGCTATTTTTGAGGTTGGTGGTAGACATGCATATATTTTTCAAGATTTAGTCAAATTTTTAGAAATTAAAAGTTTGACAATAACAGATCTAGATTCGGTAGTTGGTAATCATAATAAAAGTTGTCCATGTGATTTAAATATAAAAGATTTAAAGACTACAAATCCAACAATAAAAAATTGGTTTGGATATAAAGATAAAACATTATTTGTATCTGAAATAAAAGAAAAATATTTATCAATAACTAGTAGGGAAAAAAGTGACGATTTAGAAAACTCATTAATAACTTTTCAATTACCACAAAAAAATGAAATGAAATGGGGAAGAACACTTGAAGAACAGTTTTTACTTGAAAATAAAGAGTGGATTGTTAAAAATATTAATGATATAGAATCGCTCCAGCATGCAATACAAAAAATAAAAAAAGATTATAATAATAACAATTTAAGCTTAATTATTGATAGTTTGACAAAAGAGCAGCTGGACCAATATTGTTATGAAATTATTCAAGAAATAGAAAAGAGTGCCTTTTCGTTAGATGTGATTTTACTTGATGGCTGGAAAGTACCAAGTTACATAATGGAGGGATTGCAATGGCTAGCGAAATAAATAAGGCACTAGAAGAAATAAAGGACTGTATAGAAAAAAAAGAAAACTTTTGTTTAGACGCTGGTGCCGGTTCTGGAAAAACACATACTTTAGTTAGTACAATTAACTATTTAAAAATTACAAAACCAGAATCAAAAATAATTTGCATAACATATACAAATAATGCAAAGAATGAAATCGTTTCTAGGTTAAGTGATGTTAATAATGTATTTGTTTCTACTATTCACGAATTTATTTGGAAAAATATATGTAAATTTCAAGTTTTATTAAGAGTAGAAGTAAATAAGTGTATAATTGAAAAAATCAGCAAATATGAAATAGAAAATAATGAAACAAAAGTAGAAAAATACAAAAATGCAGATTTGACATTGCCAATATTGTATAGAGATTATGAAAGTTTGATTAATGGAATTATTTCACATGATACACTTCTAAATATTTTTAATTCATTTTTGTCAAATGAGCAATATTGTAACATTTTATTTTCTTCAATTGATTATATTTTTGTTGATGAATATCAAGATACACATAAAATAATATTTTATGAATTTTTAAAGAAACTTCAGGTTTATAAAGAAAAATTTAATGATATCCTAATTGGATTATTTGGCGATACAATGCAAAATATATATCTTAATGGAATAGGAGAAATACAAGGAGAGTATAAAAATATATTTAAGTTTATAAAAAAAGAAGAAAACTATAGGTCGTGTTCAGAAATAATTAATCTTAACAATAGTTTACGCTCAGATTTAATACAGGTGTGTAAAAATAATTCTGTGAACAAGAATGAAATAAAGTTCATTTATAATTTAAGCGATGACAAATACTTGAAGCAATGTATTCAATATAATGATTTTGAAAAGTTGCATCTAACACATAGATATATTGCTGATGAAGTCGGATTTTCCAATATATATGATATTTATTATAAAAGATATGGCAATAATACTTCAAATATAATAAAAAATGCTGATGAGCGATACTTAAGATATATTTGTAGTGAAATTATGCCTTTGATTTACGAGACAAAAAACAACATATCTAGAGCAATAATTAAAAATATTAATAAAAATTATATTAATTTTGAAATTTTAAATAACATAAAAGAACAAGTATATAATATTATATCGGAAATGTCAGAAATCAGCATTCAGTTATTTTTAGAAAAAATTTTTTCATTAGATATTCTTTCTAATTTGGATTATTTAAAATTATGTAAAACATATGAGGAATCTGAGGACGTTGAATTTCTTTCAATAATTACTGAAATTAAAGCTATAGAATTTTATAATTATTATTTACAATTTTCTGAAAAAACATTATTACAAACAATGCATGGTACAAAGGGTAATGAATTCAAACATGTAGTGATAAATATTAATGAGAATACAACATGGAATTGGTATAACTTTTCAAAGTTATTTAAAAATCAAGCAATGAAAGAGTCTATTAAGAATAGAACAGAAAAACTGTTGTATGTTTCTTGCACAAGAGCTCAAAGTTCATTGATAATTAATTATATAGTTGAAGAAAATAATTCGAGGTCACAATATGCAATTAATTCAATGAAAAATAACATAGAAAGAATATGGGGTAATAAAATTGAATTTGTTATTTATGAATAAAATATAAAATAAAATTTAATATACTAGGTTTCAATATAACATCTTAAAATTAGATAAAATGAAACCTAGTTTTTTATTGAATTTTACTAAAAAGTAATTACTATTGTATTTACAATTGTAATTATAAATGATATAATTATTATAGAAAAAAATTAATAATAAGGTGATGTTTATGGAAAAAATAAACAAATATATTGAGGATATGGCACTTTCAAGAGATTTTAATAAAGGAAAATCAGCAAAGTTATTCAAGAAAGTTCATGATTCTAAAAAACCATTGCGCGTTACAAAAAACGGACAAGATTATGTAGTGATAATTGATTTTAAAGAATACATAAAACTGGTTGATAAAATTGATTCAAGTGAAAGAAGTATAGGAGTGAGAAACAAATGATAAGAACAGATATTATTAATAAAATAGGTAGAAAATATTTAACAAGTAACATTGAAAATGAAGAATTTAGTTATGGAAAGGCACTTCAAAATATAGGAAAAAACTACTGCGCTTATTTAAGTGACGATGCAAAAAGAAATTATAAAAACCTTGATATAAGATTTACTAATGATAAGTTGAGTGTTTTGGTAGAAACAAAGCAAGATCTAAAGGGAAACAATTTATCTGATGGATTAATTCAATTACAAAATTATGTTAATTTTGAAAAAGAACTAAGTAAAAATAAAATTATTGCGATTTTGTCAAGTACAAATCGAGATGAACTTTATGTATGGTATTATACTGATGAACCTTTGTCATTAGAAACATACAGTAAAACTGATAGAAAATTTAAAACATTTGAAGAATATTACAATGTTTTCTTTAATACTAAAAATGATAAAGTAAAATTAACACAAAGCACATATGAATTAAATGAATTACTACATAAGAAAGGTATAAATGAGAAAATTAGAAGTCAATTTGTTGGAACTTGTTTGCTTGCTTTGAAAAATGGATTGATTTATGAAAACCTATCATCATCTCAAATTATTGCAGGTATTGAAGAAAAGCTAACCTGTCTATTAGATAATGATATGAACAAGGCAACTAAGCTTACCGTATTAGATAACAAGGTTTTAAAAAATCAGGATATTAGACAACTAGAAAATGAAGATTTTACTGAAATATTGAATTTCATTAATACAAATATAATGCCTTCAATTAATGATAAGAGTATTTTAGGACAAGACTTATTGAACCTATTTTTTACTACATTTAACAAGTATGTTGGTAAAACAGATAAAAATCAGGCTTTCTCTCCTGATCATATAGCTCATTTTATGAGTAGAGTTGTAAATATTAATAGAAATTCAGTTGTTTTAGATCCATGTTGCGGTAGTGGTGCTTTCTTAGTTAGAGCAATGACCGATGCTATAGCAGATTGTGATAATGAAGAACAAATTGATAATGTAAAAAAACATCAGATATATGGTATTGAATATGAAGAAACTGCATTTGGTTTATCAACAACAAATATGCTTATTCATGGTGATGGAAATTCAAATATTGTTCAGGGATCATGCTTTTATGAAATCAATGAATTGATAGAAAAAGGTGTTCATATAAATACTGTATTGATGAATCCTCCGTACAATGGAACAGAAAAATCTTGTAATCCTGAATATACAAAAAATTGGAAAAAAGATACCAAAACTGATCCATCAAAAGGATTTAATTATGTTTATTATGTTGCTTCAAAAATAAAAACAGGAAAGATGGCAGTATTATTACCGATGCAATGTGCAATTGGCAATAGCTCAGAAATACAATATTTTAAGAAGAAAATGCTAGAAGAAAATACACTCGATGCAGTATTTACTTTACCTATGGAAGTATTCTATCCAGGTGCCAGTGTTGCAGCATGTTGCATGGTGTTTACATTAGGTCAAAGACATGAGAATTCATCTATTCCGACATTCTTTGGATATTACAAAGATGATGGACTTGTAAAAAAGAAAAATCTTGGTAGAATAGAAAGATATCCTGGTTCATGGGAAGAAAAAGAACAAGAATGGTTAAAGTTATATTTTAATAGAGAAACAAAAAAAGGATTATCAGTAACTAAATATGTAACTGCCGAAGATGAATGGTTAGCAGAAGCATATATGGAAACAGATTATTCGAACTTAATAAGTAGTGCATTTCAAAAAACAATTAATGATTACTTATCATTTAGAGTAAAAGTTGGTGACATATATGATAATTGATATATCTAAATGGAAAAAATTTAGATTTGGAGATCTAATAGAAGAAAAAAATATATATAAATCATACGCATATTCAAGAGATGAAATGGATATTATTGAGTTTTATGAGAAAAACTCAATACCATTCGTATCAAGAACAGAAATAAACAATTCTGTTGATTGTTATGTTGACAGAAATGGATTAGAACATATTGAAAAAGGTAACGCATTAGTTATAGGTGATACAACAGCCACTATATCATACCAAAAAGATGAATTTGTAACAGGAGATCACATAGTTATAATAAGAGCAGAATGGTTAAATGAATATACAGGATTATTTATTTGTACATTACTAAAAATGGAAAAGTATAGATATTCATATGGCAGAGCATACATAATTAATTCTATTAAGGATACAGAATTGTACTTACCAGTTGATTCTATTGAAAATGTTAATTGGAAATATATGGAAGAATATATTAAAAGTCTACATTATGATATTCCAAAATCAAAAAATGAATTTAAATATAATAATTTGCTAGATACAACTGATTGGATTGATTTTGAAGTAGGAAAACTATTTGAAAAAGTAAAAGTTAAAAAGCATTCAAGTACACCAGAAATAAATGGTGCAAGCCCTTTTATTTCTTCAACTTCGTTAAATAACGGTGTATCAACATATGTGGCTGATGAAACAATACCTGGAAATTGTATAACAGTATCTACAAATGGAGATTGTTTTGATGCTTTTTATCAGGAAGAGCCAATTGTTATATCATCCGATGTTGAAGTGTTATATTCAGATTTTTTAAACAAAAAAATAGCTATGTTTATTTGTACAATTTTAGAAATGGAAAAATATAAATGGTCTTATGGAAGAAAACCAAAAGGTGATAAAGTCTTTAAAACTGTAATTAAATTGCCTGCTAAAAAAGGTGAGAATCAAAAATATATTATAGATTATGAGAAAGTGTACTCAGATGAGGGATACATACCTGATTTTAAATATATGGAAGATTTTATCAATAGCATATCATATGGAGATATTTTGTAAAATTAATGGTGATTTTTCACACTCTTTTGTTATTTTAACTTACTTAATAATGTCATTTTAACTTACATTATAATACTCTCTTTTTTGACATTGACTTCTAATATATTTACGATATAATTATTATAATATAGCAATAGTCCTAGGATATGAACTATTGGATGCTAAAATACTATATTCAGTTTATGAGTATAGTATTTTTTTGTAAAGAGGAATTGTTATCTAAAATTATATGAACAAAAAGTATGTACCAAGAAATTATAA
>OLHG01000679.1_pt1 | contig 23547 bp, 13 predicted proteins | sample 1605971 | NCBI WGS metagenome assembly OLHG01 (sample SAMN03283289) | human gut metagenome | biome: human-associated habitat; material: feces | host: Homo sapiens | place: Peru | collected 2012 | reverse complement strand
CCAGGTAGCCAGAGCGAAATCGTTCTTGTAGTTGATGGAATTGGCAATGCGGGCAGGCTCCTTGCCTTCTGCAGCACGCTGCTTGTCCCAAGCCAACTCGATATCGTGAGGAACTGCCTGCTTGCCGAAATCGGTGAGACCGCTCTCTGTTCTATCCATCACTACCTTGCCCTGCTTCATATCGAAGTAAATCATGGTGCGCTCACGCTTGTTGTTTGAAATCTCAATACCTGCAATGCCGTTGGCATCTGGAGTAACATCAGCCTCAATCTCGAAGGCACCCTCCATATTGGCAGCAACACCCTTCAATTCCTTGGTATCAGCTACAGAAGCATCAGCCAGATTCTTGGTATCTTTTCTCAAGGCATATACCTCAGGAGCTACATCCTCTGAAATATAGTACTTGCCATTCTTCTCGTAGAGTTTCAACTCTCTTGGCAAACCGTTGGCACCACGATTCTGCTTGAACGGAGTAAGGTTGGCATACTGCCAGTTGCTCATCCAGGTGATTCCCAATACTCGGTCGCCTGTGTTAGAGAAGGTTACGGTAGCGTAATGATCCTTACCCCAATCGAGCCACTTTACTTCGTTGGCATCAGGACAAGTAAACTTCTTGCCATCGAAATCGCCTACGAAATACTCGGTAGCACTGCCACCAAACCAGCAGCCTGGGTTGATATTCATTGTCATCACCCACTTCATCTTCTTCTTATCACCATTTACAGGCAACTGGAAGAAGTCTGGGCACTCATACTGGCATGGCTGCTGCCCCAAGCCCTTGCCGAAAGCACTTACATAAGTCCACTTCTTCAAGTTCTTTGACTTATAGAAACGGGTCTCCTTATCGGCAGAAACAATCATGTACCAGCACTTTCCCTTCTCATACCAGAACACCTTAGGGTCGCGGAAGTCCTTCAAGCCATCGAATGGAGTCAACACTGGGTTGCCCTCGTACTTGGTAAAGGTACGACCATTGTCATTGCTATAAGCGATGCACTGCACCTCATCGTGGTTCACGCTGTTGTTGGTATAGATGGCGATGATGGCATTCTTGCCAAAACCGGCAGTATTCTTCTTATCTACCACAGAACTACCTGAGAAGATATGGCCTACAGGGTCGCGAGCGATGGCTGGATCGAGATGCTCCCAATGAACCAGGTCCTTGCTTACGGCATGTCCCCAGTGCATGTTGCCCCACTTGCTTCCGTATGGGTTATACTGGAAGTAGAGATGATACTCACCATCCTTATACACCATACCGTTAGGGTCGTTCATCCAACCATAGAGCGGAGTGAAGTGATAAGATGGACGATAGTAATCGGTGTTGGTAGTATCGAATGTATCGCTGAGCTTGAGCAAGCTGAGTGCCAAGGCATCCTTCTTCAAACCGAGAATCTTGACGGTAGCGGTCTTACCCTTGCCCAATGCAAATGGCACGAAGTAATCAGAACCATTCTGAGCCAGGCGAACGTCCATCCAGGTATCATCCTTAGAACCTGTATCGAGCAAAACCTGAGCCTCATCCTTCTCTTCCTGGATAGGGAGAAGAAGATACTTGGTAGGATTCTCCACCTTGATGATAGTAGTATCACCCTTGTGTTCGATGTTCATCTTCTGTGCAAAGGCAGAAGTTGTAGCTGATGCCATCAACATGAGGCAGGCAGCCTTTGTAATCATTGAATTGGATTTCATGATCATTTCTTTTTTAAATTGTTAGCGTTATTGTTTAAATCTGCTGCAAAGGTAAGGATAAAGCAGGAATTATCATATAATTTTCGTTTCATCCGATACAAAAAATCGTTCATGCAACATCTTTTGCAGTGCATGAACGATTCTTTTCCTCACATCTCCTTGGAGGCAACAAGACTATACTTCCCCCATCAGCCATTTCAACGCATTGATTCGCTTGATACCATCATAATCTGCCGTCGGGTCTTCATCGAGCGTCAAGATATACTTGGGATATTGGTCCTTGATTTGCTGAAGCGAAGCGAGTTCGCGCTTCAAGGTCTTCTCATCCCTTACCGTTGCAGCTACCTGATAATAGGCTAAGTCATTCTCGTCGATAGCAACAAAATCAACCTCCAAGTTATCCATCTTGCCTATATACACTTTCTTCTGCCGACGCAAGAGTTCCAGAAAAACGATATTTTCCAAAATGCGCCCTGCATCAAAAGAGCGAGAGCCAAGCAACATACGTCGCAAACCAATATCCACCAGATAGTATTTTCCCAAAGTTTTGAGGAGTTGCTTACCCTTGATGTTATATCGCTTCACTTCATACAAGAAGAAAGACTCGCAAAGGGTTGACAGGTATTTCTCCACGGTCTTTTGGTCAATCTTTCGCCCATCAGCCGACATCAAGTCTGCAATACGTTTCGTCGAGAGAATATTGCCGATATTATCTGCCGTGAAACGTATCACGCTCTCCAACATCATCACATCGGAAAGTTTATTTCGACTCATGATGTCCTTTACCACTATCGTATTGTAAACAGCATTCAAGTAATCGCTAATCTCATTAGCCGTATCCAACTCCAATGTATATGGGAAACTGCTCTTGCTCACATATTCTATATATGTCTGTGAAAGATGGTCCGTACCACCGATACCTTCCGCATACTCCTTGAAAGACAACGGAAGCATCGCAATCTCTACATACCTGCCAGACAAGAGTGTAGCTATCTCGCTAGAAAGCATGTAGGCATTCGAACCCGTCACATATAAATCAACTGTTGGCTTCAAATTAAGACTATTGATGATATCCGGAAAATCCGTGACATGCTGTATCTCATCAAAAAAGATGTAAGTCATCTTATCTTGCTGTATCAAAGGTTTGACATAAGAATACAGTTTTCTTGGGTCTCGCAATTCAAAATAGTCATAGTCCTCAAAATTGAGATAGATGATTTGCTCTTGCATTACTCCATGAGCTATCAGCCAGTCACGATAAATCTCCATAATGGTCGATTTACCACAACGGCGGATGCCTGTTATCACCTTGATAAGCTTTTTATCCTTGAAAGCTATCAGCTTTTTCAGATAGTTATATCGTTCTATTCTCTTCATTTTTGTATTTTTACATGTCATGCTGCAAATATACATATTTTTTAGGAATCTACATACTAAAAGTACGATTATTTAGAAAGTTTTAGGAATTGATTCCTAAAACTTTTCTTTTACGGACGTTTTTAGGAAGACAAACACTAAAACTCCTCTATTTTATTAATCATGACTGATAAAAACACTCTTTTCACCTATTTTATTATGGAAAACAGCGTTTTCTCCAAAGTTCAAAACCCAAACAAGAAAAAGGCAGCACTATACATTATTATATAGTACTGCCTTATCTTATTATGTTTGAACTAATTAGAACTTCAGTGAAGCTGTGAATTCTACAGTGAATGGACGAAGATAGCTACCCGTCATTATCTGATTCTTGATTCCCTTTGCCTCATCCTTGGTAATCAGCTCGGCACCTGCGATACTACCCTTGGCACCAGTCTGGTTGAGGAAGTTGACTACGGTGCAGCCGAGAGCCAAGCGCTTGGTTGCCTGCCAGTTCAAACCTCCGAAAGTCTCCCAGTGACCATTGAAGTAATATGCCTCATTGATGTTGGCGTAGGTCTTACTGAAGTAACGGAAGCTGGTCCAGAGCTTGATGTCCTTGGTAATCATGTAGCTTGGATCCAACTCGATGAGAATCTGAGGAATCTCTGCTACGATATTGCCAGTGGCATTGATGTTGCCAACATAGCCATCGTTGAAGGTGATGCTGGTTTCATACTTCTTGTAAGTTGGCTTCTGATAAGTGAAGAGGAAGTGGAAATCGAATCCCTTGAATGGATGAGCCACAGCGTCGGTTGTCCATCCCCATGTCTGGATATCGTAAGTCAAAGGAGCTGCCTTGATCTCACTGCCATGCTGCAAGTTCAGAGTTGAGTTGTTGTTGGTCTTTGAGATGTAAGAGAACAACGATGTCAAACTCAACCATGAGTTATTGTAGTAGATACCTGCACGACCGAGTGGCACAGAAATCTTATCCACGTTTGGCAATGTAGCTGGGGCAAAAGCCTCAAACTTTGGATGCTGAACGATGTAAGTGAAATCGCCAGTGAAGCCGAAGTTATCGGTCAACTTATAAGTTGCTGCTACAGAGAAATCGTAGTTCAACCAGTTGTAACTCAAGTCTGCCGGAGCAATCTTGGTTCCATCTGCTGCCGTAGCACCGAGATAGTAATCGGCAAAACGGCCTACGAATTCACCCTTTGCATTCTTCACTGCAGCGTTTTCACCCTTCAGCTTCTGCCACTCCAGACGGGCACCATAGTAGAGATTCAACTTATTGGTGACATCCCAATCGTGAGTGAAGTAGAGAGCCAGCTTGTTTTCGCTTCCCTTGTAATACTCAGAGGCGTTCTTGTTGAAATCGTAGAAATAGCTGTTGCGCTGATTAGCATCCCAGACACGCAACGCATAACTGCCATCTGCAGGAACACTCTGGGCATACATGGTTGTATTTGAGCAATAATCAATATGATAGAACCACTCATTCACGCCGAGGCGGAAGGTGGAAGTACTGAATTTCTTGCTGAGCTCGGTGGTGAAAAGAGCCTCATCAATCTTACCGGCATTGAGACAAGACATACGGGTCTGAACATACTGACCATTGTAAGCCTTGGTCTGTCCGTTGATGTCGCGATACATATAATTATATACGCCCTTGTTGGCATCGCTCTTCAAATCGATGATAGACATCGGAGTCTGATAAACCATCGCACCACGGGAATGGTCGTACTTCAAGGTAGCCTTCCAGTTCAAACCGTTGTCAAAACGGTAGTTGTTCATCAGGGTTACCTCGCTTGTCTTGTTCAGACAGGCATCATAGAGAGAAGTCTGCTTCAACTCACCAGTACGCATATCACGATAGGTCATATCATTATCTACAGGAAGATAAGAGGTAGTTCCGAGCTTGAAATCTCCATACTCCTTCACGCTTCCATCGCCTACATAGATAAATGGAGCACTCTGGGTAGCATAGCTATACACGTTATGGCTATTGGCATACTTATACATGGCAGTGAACTCACCACGGTTGCCGTTATACTTCTTGGTGAGGAGAGCCTTGTAAATCTGAGTACGGTCCTGATAAGGAGTTGACTTAATCTTAAAGGTTCCCGGGTCGAAATCCTGATACATATTAAAGCTGTAGTACCAGTCCTTACCCAAATCACCATTCATATTCAAAGAGAATTCCTGCAATCCGAAATGATTGCTCTTATAGTTCAGAGTACCATTGAATCCTTTCTGACCCTTCTGGGTAAAAGAGTTCACGGCATAACCAATGTTACCAGTAGTGATGGCAGTTTCTGCAATCTTGAGCAAACCCTGATGGCTCAAACTTGCATCGCCACGCCAGATGGTATTGACAGAATGAGGATTGGTTGCGTAAGTAACAGGCAAACCATTCTCCAAAACGTTGACATCGGCAGAAGGCAAGCCTATCTGAATCTCACGAGGACCATTCGCACTGGCTGCATTGAGCATCACATTACGATTACCTTCTTCCTTAGCACTTGAATTATCATCCTGTGCAAAAGCTGCTGTAACATTTACCAATGAAAGTGCAAGCATCATAGCTGCGCTCTTTCCATTTAAAAAGTTGTTCATACTTTAAATGTTTAATTTGTTAGCGTTAATGTTTTGATTTCTGCTGCAAAAGTACATAAAGGTCTGAACAGCGGCTTAAAAAATCATTTCATCGAATAAAAAAATCCGTTCATTGTAACATAATTGCTATTACATGAACGGATTTTTACACTTTTCTGCTACTTCTTTACCATTTTTCTATATAAAACTGCTACCATTTCTCTCTCGCTTCCATTCGAGCATTTTATCGTATACTTTTCTTTTAAATATTCTTTTTCTCATAACTTACTGATTTTGATCGCAAAGATACAGATAAGTTCCAAATCCCCCAAATGTTTTATGTTTTTTGTAGCAGCATGAATTATAAAAAAGGGAGTAAACAGCTGACAAAAACTACTTATATTTTGCTCTAACGCCTTTCAGAACATGTGTTTGAACAAAATATAAGCATATTAATATAGGCTAAATGGTAACTGTAGCTTTCTTGATTTTCCCTAAATCACCAGACTGAACTATACCTTCTATCCAGTTGATATTAAACTGCACACCATGAAGATTAAGTTTGACCACCATATCATTCTCATGTTGCTCCTTATATAAAGGCATATTCATCAAACTGCTCCAATCAAGATTTTTCATTTGGTAGAAGTTAAGACATATGGACTTGATGACCTGCTTAAAGGTAACCGTGAGGTCATTACGGCTATAACTCTTATCAAGCAAGTCGTTTGCCCAAGCTGGAACAAGTACAAGATTCCACAGATTGGTAAACTTGATAGGGTCGTACGCCTCGCCCCAGATATGCGAAATCTTGTAATACTGGATAATACTTTTCTGACCTTGACTCACCGTATAACCAAACTTATTCTTGATGAGACTTCTTACTGCATAATTATTATCCTTATCGATTTGCACTGGATGACCATTGTAAATTATGGAGCTAGTAGTTTCACTTTGCTTCACTATTTTGTCTTTGGTCATTTCCGGGTATAGCGCTTTATAGTTTTCCGTCCAGCGAGCAGGAAGTTTATCGTTCTTCTGAATAGCACTTCTTATATCATTGTGACGTTGTGCAACAATTTCTGGATCGAAGAAATAAGAATTGTCTAAGACCAAACGAATAAAACCGAAAATATCAAGACCAAGGGCTTGCAACAAAGACTCCGTGCCATCTATTCTGGTAACAAAGTTCTCTACCACATTAGCTACAGAAGTATAACCTTGACGCCATTTTGCTTTATTTTTAGACAGATTCTTGGCATTCTTAGCTATATAATCCTCGATAATCTTGATATACGCAGCAAGACCAGACTGATAATTACTCCATGTCTTTGATGCTAAATCTTCGACATCAATTCGTATATTACTATATTGCCTGACACTCTTTACCAAGGTCAGCATATTCTTCAGTAGAGCAACAGTCTTGTCTGCATCCCAGTCTATCATTTGTTGGAGATTAGCGAGAACGGCACCAAGACCGTTCTTGCTAAATAATTGTTTATGAAGGTTGATGACATATTGAGGATACTGGCTTTGTTTAGCCAGCAACTCATCATAGAGGAACAAGTCCTCTTTCTTAATATCTACATTATTATACATTGCTTCACCTATCTTATAGTTCTACAATACTGTTACTTCTTACTCTACGACCACCTTTTTGATACTACCATCGTTATACTTCACAATGTTCAAACCCTTGACTGGTGTATCCAGTTTCTGACCATCCACAGAGTAGCGAGACACTTCTTTGGCATCCGACTTTGTCGTTACAGCGCCAATGCCTGTAGGGTCAAACTCCACAATTTTGCTAAAGTAATCCCAGCCAGATGTAACATAATAATTTCCAAATGATCCTTGCGGTACGTATAGAGTGCATTTGTTTGCATCTATTCCTGAAAATACGTTAGAATCCACAGCAACAGGATCTGGTCTATAAGAATACAAAGAAGTCAAATTATAGCAATTCCCAAAAACTTGATTTCCTATACTAGTCACACAAGAAGGGATTACTACTGAAGTCAATTTACTACAGTCCATAAATGCCTTATCTCCTATACTAGTCACACCAGAAGGAATATCTATTGAAGTCAAGCCACTGCAATCACTAAAAGTACTCGGTGCTATACTAGTCACACCTGAAGGAATGTCTATTGAAGTCAATCCACTGCAACCTCTAAAAGCATCCCCTCCTATACTAGTCACACCAGAAGGGATTACAATTGAAGTCAAACCGCTGCAACCACTAAAAGCATATTCTTCTATACGAGTCACACCTGAAGGAATGTCTATTGAAGTCAATCCACTGCAACCATAAAAAGCCCTATCTCCTATACTAGTTACACCTGAAGGAATATCTATTGAAGTCAAGCCACTGCAACCACTAAAAGTACCCTTTGCTATATCGGTCACTTCCGAAGGTATCTTTACCGAAGTTAAACCGCTGCAATTATATAAGAAGTAAATATTATCCTTTGAAGAATCAACAGGAAGTACAACTGATTGCAAATTATATAAATATGCTAACAGTTTATTTGTACTTTTACAAGAAAACTCCTCTAACAGTTTACCTTCAATATATGCTTCGTTCTTACCACCATCTTTGTCATAAATCGTCAAATAGGCATACTCTTTAGGATATTTAAACTTCACCTCACTCATATCAAGATACCACAGATGACCATTGTATTTTGGCACGCCACCTTCAGCATAACATCCAGCCATCTCTCGGATAAACTCAACATCTTGAATGTCCAATTCACCCTTCAGTTTCAGGTTGGTTATTCTATATTTATCGTAATCATTTAGCAGACTACTCAAAGAACCAGGATTTTCAACATTGACAGTTCTCTGCTCTGTAATCAACTCTTCAGAAGGAATTGGATCGAATTCTACAACACTCTTAACAAGCTTAAAATCTTCCTTCCATGTCTCAGCCTCTTTATAAAGTTTCAAAGTTCCCTTAGGGATATAAAGTGTATTGATGCCGCCTGTAAGAAAAAAAGGTCTATCCTCTTGCCAAACTTTTTTTCCAGTTTTATAAGCATAATGCCATCTTACATTTCCTAAATGAGGAGGATTTGCAGATTTAACATATAAGGAGAAAGAATCCCCCCCCCATCGTTTTAAAAGCATCACAACCAATAGAATCTAAAGTTGATGGTAATGTTAAAGAACTCAGACTATGGCAACATTGAAATGTTCTTTCACCAATATAGGTCACTCCTTCTGGAATAACTATTGATTTCAAATCATATAAATAGGCAAAGACACCTGAGATTGTAGTGGAGGACACAGACACAGAATAAGGCGTAGGTCGTTCATCTTGAGAATACCTATAAGTACCATAATGATCATCTTCCAAATTGCCATAAGCATTAAACATTTTATAATTACTTATCAATTTTACTTTTCCCAGGTCTAAATACTGCAAATGACCATCATATTTCGAGCCATCTTCTTTATAGCAGCCAGCCATCTCTCTGATGAACTCGAAATCATCATTATTCAGTTTACCAGTAAGTTTCAGATTAGTAATCATATATTTTCGATTACTATTAATCTTGTCCTTCAACGTTCCTGCCTTAGCAACATTGATTGTTATCTGCTGGGTAATCAAAGAACTGTCATCAGCAAGTACTGATGACATGCTACAAAACAACATGACCACAAGGAGCAACTGGTGTTTCATTGTGGGTAAAATTTTTAACGTTCTCATAATCAATACGTTTTTATTGTTATTATTATATTTTCTTATTATCATTTACTTTGCCGTCATAGCACCAAAACCATCAAGCGATGCAAAGATACAAAATATTCGCTAATCTCCCAAGCTTTTCTGAAGAAATATAGAGTATGGGAATTAAAGCATCTTATATTTTTTGCAGTGTACCTTAACACTACCTATCAGAACAAACCAAAAAGCAAGTATTCCTACTTACCCTGGGACATGACTAAACTTCATCAAAGATGATGACAGAACGCCTATTAGTCAAAGATACGAATAATATATGAAAATACGCAAATTAGGATATTCGAGAGGAGTTTATATCTTACTAAAAGTTTGCGGGGTTACGTTATGTCCTTACGTGATGTTTAAAAGAGGCTTACTTGAAATTCAAAAGAGGCTCACTTGATAAAGGCAGGACGTAGCTGAAACTGCGTCGCGACGTAGCTTACACTGCGACGCGTCGGTTGTTACGTCGGGACGTATCAGATACCGCATCGGGACGTAATTTCAACGGTTTCGTCTAAGACATTACGGAAAAGCTAAGAAATTCACCATGCATTGAACCGAATACTACAAAAAAGCAATGGAAATCACTAAGTATCGAACCGTAAATAAGTGTTTTTGTTCAATGCTTCCTGTTTTTTTGCCTCTAAAATGCCTGAATATCGCTATTTTATGGCAATTACATGGCAGATAAAGCCCAAACACAGAGAATTGCCATAGCCTTAATATACTTATAATCTGACAGTTAGCTACAAGATATGGCAATATGGCAATTCTTGCAAGAAAAAAAACAATCACAACAGACTATTAAGAACGTATCATAATGTACTTGAGTTAGTGAGTACAAGTGCTTGAGTTTACGAGTACAAGTGCTTGAATCAGCTTACGAAAGTGGCTGAGTGAGCTTACTAAAGTAACTGAGTTAGCATATTCAATCGGCTTTGCAAGCTATCGGAGATGTCTCAATGAATTAACGGAGACGACTCAACAAGCTATCGATGACGACTCCATTAGCTATAGGAGACGACTCCGGAAGCAGACACAGATAGCTTCGTTGGCTAACGCAAGTACTTGCGATGACCAACGAAGCCTGTTTCAATGGGCAAAGAAATGACTCATACAAAAAACAGCGTTAAAAAACCATTGCATCAAATACAAGAATTCGTCCAACATAAGCAATAGAGGATGAACGAAAAGTATGGAGGCTTCTGAAATGATTCAAAACATTTTTTTCACCAAAATGGCTCATATATCAAATATTTCCATTATCTTTGCAAAAAGAATAAGAAAGAAAGGAATTATTCATCATGGAACAATCTAAAAGAGTACCATACGGAGTATCTAATTTCGTCGATATTATCGAGCGAAACCAGTATTATGTCGATAAGACTATGTATCTGCCTTTGCTGGAAAAAGAGGCAGACGCACTCTTCTTTATACGTCCTCGAAGATTCGGCAAGAGTTTGCTGATAAGCATGATGCGTGCTTATTACGACATCAGCATGACAGAAAGGTTCCAAGAACTTTTTGGCAACCTTTGGATTGGCTCCCATCCTACCCCACAGCAGGGCAAGTACCAAGTACTATACCTTGACTTCTCGAAGATAGGAGGCGGCATCAAGCTCTTGGAAGACCGATTCAACGACTATTGCGGTCAGTGCGTGGATTTCTTTGTAGATACCCTTTACAAGGACTACTATACCCCAGAGGCTATCGCCAAAATAAAAGGCATCAACTATGCTTCGGGCAAATTGAACGCCCTCGCAATGGAGGCTCAGAAGAATGGTTATCAACTATTCCTCATCGTGGACGAATACGACAACTTCACCAACGTGGTGCTCAACGAGCACGGGGAGGATGTGTATTGGGCATTGACCCATGCCAGTGGCTTTTATCGTGAGATTTTCAAGGTATTCAAGGGCATGTTTGCCCGTATCTTCATGACTGGTGTAAGCCCTGTAACGCTCGATGACTTGACCAGCGGTTTCAACATCGGCTGGCATATCTCCACCAAGGCACCTTTCAACCAGATGCTTGGTTTCTCCACAGAAGATGTGAGAGACCTGTTCACTTACTACAAGAATTCAGGCGACTTACCAGCCGATACAGATGTAGAAGCTATTATCGAGGACATGAAACCTTGGTACGACAACTATTGTTTTGCAAAGAGCGCTTTGAGGACACAAAGCAAGGTCTTCAACTGCGACATGGTACTATACTATCTCCGCAACTATATGGAGACAGGTGAGGCCCCTGAGCAGATGATTGACCCTAACACCAAGACCGACTACAACAAGATGAAGAAGCTCCTCCAGCTCGACAAGTTGGACGGAGACCGAAAGGGTGTCATCATGACCATTGCGGAAAAAGGAGAAATTGTAGGAAACATCGAGGAATCATTCCCGGCAAAGGCATTGACAAATCCTGAAATATTCATCAGTTTGTTGTTCTACTATGGCATGTTGACCATCAAGGATACTTTTGGAGACCAACTGATTTTGGGCATTCCTAATAATAATGTACGCAAACAGTATTATAATTATCTGTTGGAGCAGTATCAAGAGGAGAAATACATCAATACCTCCAACCTCAAGACCATGTTTACCTATATGGCTTTTGAGGGCAAGTGGAAGGAATGCTTGGAGTATATGGCAAAAGCATACGCCGAAGTATCATCTGTTAGGGATGGTATCGAGGCTGAGCGCAACTTGCAAGGTTTCTTCATGGCATATTTCAGCCTCAACAATTATTACTATACTGCCCCAGAGTTGGAATTGAACCATGGTTATTGCGATTTCTTCCTCCTGCCAAACTTGACCCACTACCCTACGAAGCATAGTTATATCATCGAGCTAAAGGTATTGTCTAAGAAAGAATTCGATGCTCTAACAGAAGATGGCAAGATGACCAAGGGAGCGAAGCAATGGCTTGATGCCGAGGAACAAATCAAGCGATATGCCAAAGCACCAAGAGTGGAGGCATTACGCCAAGGCACGACACTCCATAAGATTATCATGCAGTTCAAGGGATGGGAACTGGCGAGAATTGACGAAGTAAATGAAATATAAACACATAGAGAATGAATTCATGCCAAACTATGCATTATATTGCCAGTTTGCATAACAATGACTGAGCGAAAGATCATACATATCGACATGGATGCCTTCTTTGCTGCGGTAGAGCAAAGAGACAATCCGGAACTTCGGGGCAAACCGGTAGCGGTTGGCTTCGACGGACCTCGTGGTGTGGTTTCTACAGCCAGCTATGAGGCAAGGAAGTATGGCGTTCACTCGGCGCAATCCATCGCTCAAGCCAAGCAGCGCTGCCCTAACCTCATCATCGTGCCCTGCCGGCATGATTATTATGCTAAAATATCCCATCAGATACATCAGATATTCCAGGAATATACCGACCTCATCGAACCCATCTCCATAGATGAAGCCTTTCTTGATGTAACGCAGAATAAGAAAGGGATAGAACTGGCGGTGGATATTGCCAAAGAAATCAAAACCCGTATCAAGGAGGCAACCGGACTCACCGCCTCGGCAGGCATCAGCTACTGCAAGTTTCTCGCCAAAGTGGCTTCTGATTACCGCAAGCCCGACGGCATCTGCACCATTCATCCCGACAAGGCGCTCGATTTCATCGCCCAGCTGCCTGTAGAGGATTTCTGGGGCGTGGGCAAGAAAACACTGCAAAAGATGCATTTCATGGGTATCTTCAACGGAGCTGACTTGAGGAAAGTATCCGAAGAACATCTGGTAGAAGTGTTCGGAAAAGCCGGACACATCTTCTATGATTTCGCAAGGGGGATAGACGAACGTCCTGTCATCACCTACCGGGAACGGAAATCGGTAGGCTGCGAACAGACTTTCCTGGAAGATATCTATGCCAAATCGGCTGTGATTATCGAACTGTATCATACCGTACTCGAACTGCTGGAGCGCATCGCCAAAAGCGGTTTCGAAGGAAGGACCCTGACGCTGAAGGTGAAGTTTGCCGACTTTACCCAGATAACAAGAAGTATCTCGCAAGAAAAGGTTCTGAAAAAGAAGGATGATATTCTACCTCTTGCCAAACGGCTACTGAAACAGGTAGATTACTCCTCGGCGCATCCCATCCGCCTGCTTGGTCTATCCGTAAGCAATGCCTCAACAGAAGAAGCCAGGAAGCAAGATAAAGAGAACAGCAGTTTCAAGCCCGAATACAAAGAACTGGAACTGGAATTCGAAGAATGGGAATAAGCCCCCTTTAAAAAGCTATAGTATACCCGCTTAAAAAGAAACAAACCATAATACGCGAAAAGCAGCTGTCAGACATCCCGTCTATACAGCTGCTTTCTCTCATTACTGCTTATTTCCCAAAACAAAACTTTTTACCTTAAAGAAAACTACTTACCTTAATGAATACTCAATCCTATAACCTTAAAACATAAAACCTAAACCTATGAAAATGCAACTATTTCTGCATGAAACAATTTATAAACTTCTAAATTCTGGTGCAAAGGTAGTAAGTTTCGGCGAAACCCAGGTATAATTATCGTTCAAATAGTGACAAAAATGATACAATGTACCTTTTATGCTAGGAAATGAACGATTTTTATCCATATATTCATAGATTTTACACTTCAGGTATAGCGTATTTCTCTCTATTTCATCACATTACCTACATCACCAGGTAACATTCCATACTCTTCCTTGAAACATTTTGTGAAGTAAGACGGCGCTGAGAAGCCCACTTCATAGGCTACTTCAGAGACACTCATGCTCCGGGTTTCGAGCAAACGCCTAGCTTTGGCAAGGCGAGCCTTACGGAGTAAGTCAACAACAGAAGAGCCTGTCATCGCCTTCACCTTGCGATAGAGCTGCACACGGCTTAAGCCAATCTGCTGTCCCATATCCTCAACTCCAAACTCGCTATCAGAAAGATTCTTCTGGATAATGGCTTGAAGCTGCTTGAGGAACTGCCTGTCACGATCTTCCAGATGAGCCTCAGAAATCTCCTTCTCAGCCTCTTTAGAACCTTGATAAAGATTCTTCAGGAGCTGACGCTGTCGCAAGAGATTCTCGATACGGGCGAGAAGCACCTTGCTGTGGAATGGTTTGGTAATATAGGAATCAGCTCCATGCTCATAACCCTCTGCGCGATGCTCCTCCAGATTCTTCGCCGTAAGCATAATAACAGGGATATGAGAGGTAGCCGTATTCGTCTTCAGCTGTTCAGTAAACTCCAATCCGTCCATAACAGGCATCATCACATCGCAAATCACCAGGTCAGGCACCTCTTTCATGGCGACGGTTAATCCCTCTTTACCATCAGCAGCTTCAAGAACGATATACTCATCCTGCAAAATAGTACGCTCATACTGACGGATATCGGTATTATCATCAATAACCAGAACAGTAGGACGATTGGTATTCTCGCTTACCAACTGCTGAACTTTTCCACGACTTCTGTCTCCATCGTCAATATATTGCAAAACAGATTCATCTACCACATTCTTACCATCTGACGCAGAAGCATTTGCAGAGTTATCCACAATATCCACATCATTGTGGATAACTTGTGACTCACACTCCTGCTCACGAGGAATTACAACGATAAAATCAGAGCCCTTTCCCGGTTCACTTTCTACCCTAGCCTCACCATGATGCAACTCTACAAATGATTTCACCAGAGCCAGACCGATACCCGTACCGCTGGCAGCACCCTTAGCCTGGAAGAAGCGTTCAAAGATCTTATCAGCCTCATCCTGCGAGATACCCTTGCCCGTATCTTTCACATCAAGACGGAGATTGGCACCTTCATCTTTCAACGATACAAAGATTTCGCCACCAGCAGGCGTATATTTCAAGGCATTGCTCAACAGATTGAACACGATACGGGAAATCTTCTCCTGATCGGCAATCATTTCATGGCTGCCTGTCAAGTCATCAACATCCAGATGCAGTCTGATCTGCTTGCGCTCGGCAGTAAGCTGGAAGTCGCCCACCCACATCGTCAAGGTCTTCACAATGTCGAAGCGATAGAGTTTCAACTCCATCTTGCCATTCTGAATCTTACGGAAATCAAGAATATTACTTACCAACTGTTGGAGGGCAAGTGCGTTACGCTGCACCATCTTCAAGAGTTCGCGGCTCTTGCCCTTGATGCCGGTATCTTCAAGCAGCATCTCTACCGGGTCGGCTATCAGGGTTAAAGGCGTACGAAGTTCATGACTGATATTGGTAAAGAACACCAGACGGGAATGAGTGAGTTCCAAGACCTCCTCATTCAATCGTTTCAATTCTTCATTCTTTTCACCCAATTCTACATTCAGTCGCTTCAGTTCGCCATTTGTCTTAGCCAATGTTTCGTTCAGTCTCACCTTTATCAGATAACCTCTGAAGATCAAAGCAGCAGCTGCGAGGCAAACAAAGAGGAACAGACACAGACCTATGAGCATTACTTTCTGTGAGTTATAATCAGACAGATACTGATTTACCTGCTTATGCAAAGTCTTCAGATTATGCGCCTGACGCTCGGCATCTCTAGCCTCCATCAATGTAAGGGCAGCATTTGCCTGGGTTATGATAGAAGTACTCAGATAATTGTCGCGTTCATAAGGCTGATGCTTCAATATCTTCATGGCAAGCGCTATGACCTCGTCACCCTTGGTAGGATAAAGATAAGAGGCTTCGAAAATACCATCGCGCACAAGTTCCAAACCACCACCTTTGGTAGCCATGCCGTCTACTCCGGTATACTTATAGTTACGCTTTATCCTCATCTGGCGGGCAGCCACATAAGCTCCCCAGGCAAGACAGTCATTATGGGCAAAGACATAATCAAAGTCCTGTGTCTGTTTCAATATGCGTTTCATCGCCTGGATTCCACCCTCTTCTTTCCAGTTTCCTTCCTCCGAGGCTACAACCTGTAACCCAGGATAAGGCTTGATAGCATCCATAAAACCACGATGGCGCTCCAAAGCAGGCGAAGAACCTTCTAAACCGCTGATTTCAACGATGCGGCCCTTTCCCTGAAGCTGCTGGGCGATAAAAGTTCCCATCGACATACCTATCGTATAGTTATCGCATCCGATAAAAGCCGTATACTTATCAGAATTGGTCTTCCTGTCATAGAGAATCACAGGAATACCTTTATCGTAAGCACGCTCTACAGCCTTGGATATAGCACTCAACTGATTAGGCGATACTATCAGCAAATCTACCCCCTCATCGATAAACTGGTTAACTTGCTTATTCTGCAACACATTATCATCGTTGGAAGAAGCCAGTTTCACGATAAGCGAATCGTTGAGATACTCGCCCATCTTGAGTTCATTATTCAGTTTATCGCGCCAGATATCTTCCGAACACTGGGATACGCCAATGACAAACTTCCTAGGCTGCTGAGCACAACCGGTCAGCAACACGATGAAAGCTACATATATAATAAGGTGTAATTTACGTTTCATACTGCTTATACAATTTCTATGTTTATAAGGTAGAGACATTCTAAAATGCCTCAAAATAAGACTTAACGCTGCAAATTTACAATTTTTTTTTGAATATTTCCCCCTTTGGTCAGTTTTTTACAAATTAAGGCTCACTTTTTATAAAGAGAATATGCAAAAATCATCGTATCTTTGCAACGGATAAAGGAAATAACACCTGCTTCCAAAAGAATCAATAGAATAAACAATAATAATAACAATAAAACAATCAATATTATGGCTGAAGAGAAAAAATTTAGAGTAGAGTCAGACCTTTTAGGTGAACTCAAAGTTCCTGCTGAAGCACTTTATGGTGTACAGACACAGCGCGGTATTAACAACTATCACATTTCACGCAAGACGATGCGCGACTATCCTGATTTCATTATCGCCATTGCTTACGTAAAGTTGGCTGCCATCGAAACCAACCATACCCTCGGTGTTATCAACGACGAGATTTCAGGGGCTATCGGTCAGGCTTGCCGCGAGATTATCGACGGTAAATGGCATGAGAACTTCCCTATCGATATGGTACAGGGTGGCGCAGGTACATCTGTCAACATGAATGCCAACGAGGTAATCGCCAACCGTGCACTTGAAATCATGGGACACGAAAAGGCTGATTATCAGTTCTGTTCTCCTAATGATCATTGCAACTGCGGCCAAAGTACAAACGACGTATACCCTACTTCTATCCGCCTGGCTTTGATTCGCATGAATACTCATCTGGTAGGTGCTCTGACAGGTCTGATCAGCGCATTCCGCTATAAGGCAGACGAATATGCTGATGTCATCAAGATGGGACGTACCCAGTTGCAGGATGCAGTTCCTATGTCTTTCGGTCAGGAGTTCAACGCATACGCCAACAACCTGGAAGAGGAAATCCTCAACCTGGAGCGCAACGTGAAGCTCTTACATGAGATTAACATGGGTGGTACAGCCATCGGTACAGGTCTGAATGCCGTTCCTGGCTTCGCTAAGCTCTGTGCTGCTAACCTCAGCAAACTGACAGGCGAGAACTTCGAAACAGCTACCGACCTGGTAGAGGCTACACCTGATACAGGTGCTTACGTAAGCTACTCTTCTGCTTTGAAGCGTCTGGCTATCAAGTTGTCTAAGATCTGTAACGATCTCCGTCTGATGGCTTCTGGTCCTCGTTGCGGCTTGAACGAAATCAACCTTCCTCCTAAGGCTCCAGGTTCTTCTATCATGCCAGGTAAGGTTAACCCAGTTATTCCTGAGGTAACCAACCAGGTTTGCTTCAAGGTAATAGGAAACGATGCTACAGTCAGCTTTGCAGCAGAGGCAGGCCAGTTGGAGTTGAACGTAATGGAACCAATCATCACAGAAAGTCTCTTCGAGAGTCTGACATGGTTGAAGAACGCCATCGAAACCCTGACTTCTGAGTGTATCCTCGGTATCACCGTAAACAAAGAGCGTTGCTACGAAATGGTAAGGAACAGTATTGGTATCGTTACCGCTCTGAACCCAATCATCGGTTACAAGAAGAGTACTAAAGTAGCTAAGGAAGCTCATGCAACAGGCCGCTCTGTATACGACATCGTTATTGAGCAGGGTATCATGAGTAAGGAAGAATTGGACAAGGCACTCGATCCTAAAGAGATGCTGCAGTCACACAAGTTCACCCTGAAATAAAAAGATGTAACTGCTGACATAAAAGAACTTTAGAATAAGATATAGAATAATACTAATCTGAGTTTAATATTAACATTTGACTGTTCCGCTTGCCTATCCCTCAAGATAGGCAAGCGGATATTTTTTTATCGATAAGAAGATGGTCATGTGACGGAAATCTTATCAGTTGCATTGATTACGATAAGCAAGAGGTGTCATTCCAGCCCTAGTTTTAAAGAAATTGGTCAATGCACTCTGGTCGTTAAAGTGAAGATAATCAGCAATCTCTCCCATTGTCATGTCCGACTGCTTCAGCAGATTACAGATTTCTTTGTAAAGAAGAGAGGTAATATGATCATTGACCGTCGTACCCGATATTTCTTTTATCATCCTGGAGAGATAAGCAGAAGAAACATTCAGTTTATCGGCGTAAAACCGGATTTGTCGCTCACTCTTGAAATTGCGATACAGCAAATGCAGAAAGATTTCATACACATTCTTTTTATGGCGCAAGTCCCGGGTCGACAAAAGGCTGTCATAAGGCAACTCTGACACCAGGAGTTTCAAGACATTCACCATAGACTGGATCATCTCTACCTTATAAATATGCTGATGGCGCACAATATCCCGAATCATATGAATGATATCAAGAGCCGCCTTGAGTTTATCGTCAGAAAGATGATAAACCAGATCATTAGAAATCTCTTCATCAACAAAAACACATTCAGCCTCAAAATCTTCCGAAATTTCGGTAAACTTATAAACATGCTTAGGCGATACGACAAGCAAATCACTTGCCGTAAGCTGATGTTCCTCATCCTCAGCACTTTCTGTTCCCAGGACGACTTCAAACTTTACACTTCCGCTTTTTACCAATAATATCTTGTAAAAAAGTGTTCGTTCACTCGCCATATCCCTCAGGACACTTCCATTTAAAACATCTGTATGAATATGAGCTGCATAGGCTCCAAATATGTCCTCCAGTTGGTATTTAGCGGCAAACTCTTTTAAGTTATATACTTGTTGCTGCTTCATAATAGTTGTCTTTTGTAGTGCAAAAATATAATTTTATTCTGAGAACACCAAGAAAAAAACAGGAAAATCTTTCATATTTATCTTATCCACATCAGTTACTAACAGGAAAAACGTCTGATAACCAACGGAATAACATAGTTATCAACACTTGTGTGGATAACTTTTCTATGAGAAGTGAATAAATGTGGAAAAGTTTAGAGCATAAAAAAGACATCAACTAAAAAGTTGATGTCTCTCATCTTGTAGCGGGAGGGGGCCACGATCCCTCGACCTCCGGATTATGAATCCGACGCTCTAACCAGCTGAGCTATCCCGCCATCCAAGCAATTGATTTCTCATTTGCGGGTGCAAAGGTAATACATTTATTTGGATTGAACAAATTTTTCGGCAGAAATTTTCAAAAAAAGTTTTATTTTCTCATTTTTCTCACATTTCAGCCGCTCTTTCACCTAATTATATATATAAAAAAAACGAAAAATAAAGGTTTTCTAATTTTTTTGTATTACCTTTGCACGCTGAATAACGGACCTGCGAATATTTCAAATAAGAAAATGGTCTGAAACAACAGAATATTGAAATGCTTAGAATTAAGAAATTAGACATATTTATTGCCAAACAGTTTGGTCTCCTCTTCATGGGAACATTCTTCATCTGCCAGTTTGTGCTGATGATGCAGTTCTTGTGGAGATATATTGATGACCTCATTGGTAAGGGACTCACGATGGACGTGATGGCTCAATTCTTCTGGTACATGGGTCTGATGCTCGTACCGCAGGCTCTGCCATTGGCTATTCTCCTGTCCTCACTCATGACGTTCGGTAATCTCGGCGAGAGTTCGGAACTTACAGCCATCAAGGCTGCCGGCATTTCACTGATGCAGGCTTTCCGCTCACTCATCGTCATCACCATCATCATCATGTTTGGCTCATTCTATTTCCAGAACAATGTGGGACCTAAGTCGAACATGAAACTGGCACAACTTCTGATTTCCATGAAACAGAAAAGCCCGGAACTGGAAATTCCGGAAGGAATCTTCTATGATGGTATTCCAAACTGCAACCTTTATGTGCAGAAGAAGGATTTGAAAACCGGAAAACTTTACGGCATCATGATTTACCGCATGACCGACAGCTATGAAGATGCCGCCATCATATTGGCAGATTCCGGCATGCTTCAGAGTACTGCAGAGAAGAAGCATCTTGTTCTGAGTCTCTACAGCGGAGAATGGTTTGAGAACATGCAAAGCAGTGCACTTGCCAATACTGCTGCCGTACCATACAGACGAGAGACTTTCGTTTCCAAGAAAATCATTCTCGACTTTGATGGAGACTTCAGTATGACCGATGCAGCTTCGCTTTCAGGAAATGCAAAGGGTAAAAGTCTGGAGAAAATCAACCACGACATCGATTCGCTCAACCAATTATATGATTCTATCGGAAGAATCTACCTGAACGAAGCCAACGTGAGATTCTATGGAGGTGCACAGCGCATCAACAAGAAGGACTCTCTCAAAGAAATCAAGAAGGGCGAAAAACTCATTTTCGACACCTTATATAATAAGTTGCCACAGGACAAGAAGCTCATGGCGGTAAACCAGGCACAGTCTACCGTACAACAGGAGCTTTCTGACCTTGATTTCAAATCGATGTCAACGAGCGATGCAGACTACATGATAAGACAGCACAAGATTGAGGCTATCAACAAGTTCACCTTAGCCCTTTCGTGTCTCATATTCTTCTTTATCGGAGCGCCATTAGGAGCCATCATCCGAAAAGGAGGACTGGGTTTCCCTGTCGTCATCTCCGTACTTGTATTCATCGTCTTCTTTATCCTCGACAATACAGGATACAGAATGTCAAGAAGTGGCATGTGGGCCATCTGGTTCGGTAAAGGTCTTGCACCGGCAGTATTGACGCCTTTGGCTATCTTCGTAACCTACAAGGCAACCAATGACTCTTCCGTATTCAATATGGATGTTTACAAAGAGTTTTTCATGAAACTGCTCGGTTTACGACAGAAACGCCATTACTTCGGTAAGGAAGTCATCATCACCGACCCAGATTATCAGACGGATGCAGAGAAACTGGAAAGAATCAACCAAGACATCACCTTATATAATAAGGAACACAAACTGGTTCATCTTCCAAACGTCATCAATGTATTCTTCAAATACGAGCCTGATCATGAGATAGAAAGAATCAATGCAGAATTGGAAGAGGTAATAGAAGATTTGACCAACACCGCCAACAAGTATATCCTGCACGACATGAACCAATATCCGGTTCTTTCTGTCAAGGCACATACACGCCCATTCGAGCGGAAATGGCTCAACATCATTGCAGCCATCATTTTCCCAGTGGGCACACTGCTATATTTAAGAATGTGGCGATTCCGACTGCGCTTGTTCCGTGACCTCAAGGTCATCAGTCAGACCAATACGGACATCATCCAACGGATTAAAGAACAAAAAAAGTAAAATGTAACTATATAATAAGGTATCAAACATGTCAGAAATCAAATTAAATAGCATCGAAGATGCAGTAAAAGACTTCAAGGAAGGAAAGTTCGTCATTGTTGTTGATGACGAAGACCGCGAAAACGAAGGCGACCTCATCATTGCCGCAGAGAAGATAGACGCAGAAAAAGTAAACTTCATGCTGAAACACGCAAGAGGTGTACTCTGTGCCCCTATCACCCTGAGCCGCTGCGATGAACTCGACTTGCCTCATCAGGTTTCAGAGAACACCTCAGTATTGGGTACACCATTCACCATAACCGTAGATAAACTGGAAGGCTGCTCTACCGGTGTTTCTGCACACGACCGTGCCGAAACCATCAAAGCACTTGCCGACCCGAATTCTACCCCACAGACATTCGGCAGACCGGGTCACATCAATCCGCTCTACGCACAAGATAACGGCGTGTTAAGAAGAAGCGGGCACACAGAGGCAGCCATCGATCTTTGTAAAATGGCAGGCCTCTATCCAGCAGGCGCACTTATGGAAATCATGAATGAAGACGGCACCATGGCACGTCTGCCAGAACTGATGAAGATGGCAAAAGAATGGAACCTCAAGGTTATTTCTATTAAAGACATGATAGAATACCGACTCAAGAAAGAATCACTCATCGAAGTGGGCGAAGAGGTTGACATGCCTACAGAATACGGCCACTTCCGCCTCATTCCGTTCCGCCAGTCTAGCAATGGTCTGGAACACATGGCACTCATCAAGGGAGAATGGAAAGAAGACGAGCCTATCCTGGTCCGTGTTCACTCTTCTTGCGCTACAGGCGACATTCTGGGCAGCAAGCGTTGTGACTGCGGTCAGCAGCTCCACAAGGCCATGCAGATGATAGACGAGGCAGGAAAGGGAGTTGTTGTCTACATGCAGCAGGAAGGACGCGGCATCGGTCTGATGAACAAGATTGCAGCCTACAAGCTCCAGGAAGAAGGCTATGATACCGTTGACGCCAATACCCATCTCGGTTTCAAGCCAGACGAGCGCGACTATGGTTGCGGTGCACAGATGCTCCGTCATCTCGGTGTACACAAAATGCGTCTGCTCACCAACAATCCGGTAAAGCGCGTAGGTCTCGAAGCATACGGTTTGGAAATCGTAGAAAATGTACCTATCGAAGTTGTACCAAACAAGTACAATGAGCGTTATCTCAAGACCAAGAGAGACCGCATGGGGCATACTTTGCACCTCGGATAATAAAATTATGTTATTATTTCAATACAAAACATGAAATAATGCTCAATTTTCTTCCGAAAAAGAAATAATTTGCTTACTTTTGCACACGATAAACAAATATAAGAATAAAATTATGGCACAATTATCTGATCGTTTAAACAGATTGGCACCTTCAGCAACGCTGGCGATGTCACAGAAGAGTAGTGAAATGAAAGCTCAAGGTATTGATGTAATCAACATGAGCGTAGGTGAACCAGACTTCAACACTCCTGACAATATTAAACAGGCAGCAAAGAAGGCTATTGACGAGAACTATTCCCGTTATTCAC
>OLHG01000678.1_pt1 | contig 23550 bp, 18 predicted proteins | sample 1605971 | NCBI WGS metagenome assembly OLHG01 (sample SAMN03283289) | human gut metagenome | biome: human-associated habitat; material: feces | host: Homo sapiens | place: Peru | collected 2012 | reverse complement strand
TCGTGGACTGCCTGAATTCTTTGTGAATTATCAGGATAATGAATTATGGTATATATGTAATATATATATCGGGATATGCTATATAATTACCTGTGTCCCCCTTCGCCTTCAATGATGATAATGCTAATGTAGGCAATGGTAATCAGGGCGCGATTAACAACAACAATGTTGATAATGCTAATAACGGTGCGCGTCCCGTGAATTTCCTAAATACACCTAAAAGATAATACATAACACTAGGTGCTATTAGATATTATACTTATGAAAAATCACTAAAAAGGAAACAAGTATATTCCGTGGGTAACCTAAATACTTATATATGACTAATTTATTGTGTTAGTAATAAATATGAAAAGGCAATAACTGGTGTTATATATAGGCAAGGATTATTCTTTGCCTATGTATAATAAGAGAAAAGAGGATATATGAATGAATTTAAATTACTAGTAAAAAGTAAAATATTATTAAAATATCTAGAAAGTAATATTTTAATTAATATACCAAAAGTATATAATAGTTATCGTATAGGTATTGAAAATAATGTAGTAAATTTAAATGAAAATATAATAAGAGCAAATATTAACGAAGGAAACATTAAAAGTAAATATCAAAAAGAAATATTAGTTAATATTGGAATGATAGATTTATATTTAAGTATTTTGTTAGATTTAGATATAATAAATAAGAAAAAATTTATGGTAATAGTAAGAATGTTAAATGAAATAAGAAAAATGTGTATTGGTTGGATGAATAATGAAAAGAATAAACAATTTATATGATAATATGATAAGCTTTAGTAATGCTAATTATGTATATAATAAAATAAAAAATAATTGTCATAATAAAAATAAAGTATTTAACTTTATTAAATATAAGAATTCTAATATAATTGATATATTAATAAAACTAAAAGAAGAAAAATATGTTTTTTCTAATTTTAGTGTTTTTTTAATTAATGAAAAAAAATATCGAATAATAATGAGTGAAAACATCAAAGATAAAATAGTTAATCAAATGATTAGTTATTTTATTTTATTACCAAGTTTTAAATGTTTGATAGATACAAATATTGCTACAAGAAAGAATAAAGGAACATCATATGGTTATAAAATATTAAATAAATATCTAAATGAAATAGGATTAGATAAAAATATATATGTATTAAAAATAGATATAAGTAAATATTTCTATAATATAGACCATCAAATATTATTTAAAATGATAGAAAAAAGAATAAAAGATAAAAAAGCACTTAAAATTATATGGAATATCATTTCTTTAACTGATAAAGATTATATTAATAAAGAAATAGATATATTAATTAATAATGAAATTAAAAGAATAAGTAATTTGACAATCGGAGAAAACGAAAAAAATAAAAAAATAAATGAATTAAAAAGTATTCCTAGATATAAAAAAGGAAAAGGACTGAGTATTGGTTGCTTATCTAATCAATTATTTGCTATTTTTTATTTAAATGAAGTAGACCATTATATAAAAGAACATTTAAAATTAAAATACTATATTAGATATATGGATGATATTTATATATTTAATACTGATAAAAAATTACTTGAAGAAAGTTTTATGTTAATCAAGGACAAATTAAAAGAATTAAAATTAAATACTAATAAAAAAAGTGGTATTTATAGAATGTACGAAGGAATTAGTTTTTTAGGATATAATTATTATATCAAAAATAATAAGTTAATTATTAAATATAATAATAAAACGATAAGAATTATTAATAGAAAGCTAAAAAAATTATATATAGTAAATTATAATTCTTATTATAAAAGTATTATGAGTTATAATGGTTATTTTAAATTATGTAATACCAAATTATCTAATTTAAAATATATAAAAATAAATAGTAAAAAAGATAAATACTACTTTATTAAAGAAAAGTATAAAGATAAAATAATATTTATAAAGTATAAGAATAAATACTATACTTATGATAATGATTTAATTTATATAAATATCTTAATAAATAAAAATATTAATGTAATTAATAATAGTTTATTTAATCAAATAATTACTAAAATAAATAACTATGTACTTTTCGAAGGAAATAAATTAAATGTCAAATAATAATAAAAATATTCCAATTAAGATAAAAAAATGATAAAATATACTAAAGGAAGGTATGTTTATGGAAGAATTAAAAATAATTGAATTAACCGAAGAAGAATTAAAAGAATTAAAAGCATTTGACTATGATAAAGAAGAAAAAAAGAATAATGATAAAGAGGGAAAAGAAAATGGAAAAACAGAATAAAATAGATTTCTTTTTAAAAGAAATACAACGTTTATCAAAAAGTTATCAAGTTGATAAAAAACAAGTATACGCTCAACTAATAAAGTTTGGTATTCCATATGAAGAAAGAACAACTTTAAAAGAATTCTTTCCTACATTAATCAAAGAAAATCTAAATCCTAAAAATCTAGATGTTTTTGTAGATGAACGTCATAGTTATTTCTGTCAATTTAAAAGTAAAGACTGTTCTTTAATATATGAAATGAATCCATATAAAATATATATACCTTTAAAAAAACAAAATATAGAAAAGAATATTAAAAAAATATTTAAGTTTATTTCAAGTAATAATATACCTCACGCATCTAAATTATCTGCAAGAGTTAGAAATGATAGTTTAGTAATAAGAGTATCTAATAGTAATGATGCTAATAAAATAATTAGTTTTGTTAATGAAAATATTAATAAACAAGATTTATATGAACCTAGTCCTTTTTCTATAAATGAAAATAATGTTGCTTTATCAGCAGATAGACATTTATCTTATAATGAAACAGTAGCAAATCTTATTTATGAATATATAGAAAAAGAAAATAAAGATAATAAAATTGCTTCATATGAAGAATTTAGAAAATTTGTAGCAAATAGATTATTTGTATTACAAAATAAATTAGATTTATCTAATATTATAAAAGAAAAAAATAAAGACCAAGATTTATCAGAAATGCCTAATTCTGTATATTTATCTAATCTTGAAGAAATAACTCATATAATTTTATTAAACTTATATGACTCAAAAGTATCTGAAGCAGAAATGTATATTAGTAGCACTAATGAAGCATCTCACTTACAACAAATGAATTATGAATATAAAGAATTTGATAATTTTCAAAAAGACCAAGATTTATTAAAAGAATTAATCGAAGTAATGATAAAAAAATATGGTGCTAATTATACTAAAACAGCACTCAAAGAATATAAAAATGAAAGAAATATTAATGCTATAACAAGAACAAATAATTTAAGAGAAAGAGTAGAAGAAAGTAAATCATTCTTAACTTATTTAAATTATACAAATGATAATTATTTATTAATAAATAATTATATTCAAGAACATTATCAAGCAAATGAATTACAAGATAATGAAGAAATAAAAAACTTTAAAGAAAAACTACTCGAAGAAGTTTGTACTGCCACATATTTTGCTTGTCAAACACCAGAAAGAGAATTTTGTGGAAAACTTCAAGTAGCAAGATTATTAATAAGAATGCAATGTGGTGATTATAAAGCTATAACAAGAACAAATAATGCTAGACAAAATGCCATAGATAATATCAAACCAGATGAAGTATATAATCTAGTAAAATCTAGTATTGAAAAAAATGGATATATAATCGAAGATGAAAGAGATTTATACGAATTATATGCTAATCATATTGAATTTATCTGTAGACCACAACAAAGGGGGAGAAAATAATGTTAAAACAAACTAAAGGAATATTTATAGTCTTATCAGGCCCTTCCGGTGTAGGAAAAGGAACAATATGTAATGAAATAATAACTTCATTAAATGCTTGGTATTCAGTAAGTGTAACAACTAGAGAAAAAAGACCTGGAGAACAAGAAGGAATAAATTATTACTTTGTTTCTAAAGAAGAATTTGAACAAAAAATAAATAATAACGAATTTCTAGAATATGCTACATATAACAATAATTATTATGGAACATTAAAATCTAAAATAGATGAAAAACTAGAAAATAATATTGATGTAATAAGTGAAATTGAAGTAAAAGGTGCTAGAAATATAAAAAATAAATATCCAGATAGCCTACTTATTTATATCTTACCACCATCACTTAAAGAATTAGAAAATCGTTTAAGAAATAGAAAAACCGAAGACGAACAAACAATAAAAAATAGATTAAATATAGCCAAAGAAGAACTAAAACAAATAAATATCTATGATTATGCTGTAGTAAATGATAACCTCGAAGAAACAATAACAAAAGTAAAAAATATAATAGAAAGTGAAAAAAGCAGAGTAATTAGAAATAAAATAGACTGGAGTAATTAGTTATGAATAATTTAGAAAAAAATTTAACTAAAGAAAAAATCGAAGACTTATATACTACTTATGATAAAATAGTAAAACTATTAGAAAATCTAGAAAAAAGCATCAAAGAACTTCCCTCTAAGGAGGAATTATAATGTTAAATACTCTCGAAGAAATAAATAAAAGAATAGATATAATTAATGAAATGCTACCAAAATTTGAAACTACAGAAAGAAAAGAAATAAAAAAAAATAACAAACAAATTGAAGAACTAACCAAAGAACTAACAGATTATAAAGATATAATATTTAAAGAATTAGTAAAAAAGAAAGAACAAGAATTACCTAAAAATAATACAGAATTATTAAAAGAAAAACAAGAAGAATTATCAGAATTAAAAAAAGAAATAAACTTTCTTGAAGATAAATCATATATAGTAAAACTAGAATTTAATAAAAACATCTATGACATAGAAAATAGTAATAACCTTGAAGAAATAAATAAAATTATTACTGAAATATTAAATAAATTTAAATTAATAAATATTGAATTAAACATAGATAACTTTAAATATAGCATAACTACATATAAATATATGAACTCTTATTTTAATAACCTAAACAAAGACTCATTTAATGAAGAAATGAAAAATACCTTTGATACATTATATTGGGAAAATCCTAATCTAATAAATCATCTAGCATTATCTTTAAGAGAATTAACTAATTCGTATAAAAAAGAATTTGAAAACTATATTCAAAATCAAAATAATAATAAAACATATGATGAAGAATTACCTAAATATTATAATCTAAAAATAGAATTAGATAATCTAACTAAAACTAATAAATATCTAAACTATAACTTATTTATAACTAAAAAAGATAGTATAGATAATTATCTAAATAATAGTCAAATAAAAAAAGATAATATCTCTAAAATAGTAGATTATAATAACTATCTAAATTTTACAGATATAGAGAAAAATAGTTTTATCAAAGAAATCAGAGGATTATATCATTCAGTAAATGAATATAATTATCTATCTAGTTTTGACTTCTTAATAAAAAAAGGTAAAGAAATATATGCAAGTAAAGAAACAAATAAAAATAATCTTGCTAATAATCTAAAAACAATAAAATCATTAACAAAGCAAAAAGATAAATTAACTAAAAAATTATTTAAACTATATCCAAAACTAGATAAAAATACCAGAATAAATAATAAATATAATGATTTACAAAATAAAACTAATAACAAAATATTAGAAATATCTTCTTTATACAAAGAATATGATAAATTATTATTTGAAAATGATATAATAACTAAACTAAATGATAATTCAACATATTATGATTTATTAAAACTATATCAAAATAACTATCAATATCTAATGAATATATTTAAAGAAAACAATTTAGATATATCTAAATATGAAGAATTTAATAACTTTATTTCTAGTGCTTACTTAACAATAGCCAATAACTTATTAATAACAAGTAATATAGATATAAAAGAAAAATTAATAGAAAAATATAGTTTATTTAATATAAATATAAAACTAGAAGATAATACTATTAATGAACTCAAAAAAAATCTAGAATACCTAAACACATTAAGTTATTTTGAAGAAGCAAACCTAGATTTAGAAAAAATTAAACTAATAACAGAAATAGATAAACTACTTATTTAAAAGTATTCTACAACTCTATTTCTTTTTTATACAAAAAAAATGTCGAAAACTGTATTGCATACACAAAAAAAATATGCTATAATGGATACAAAATATGGTAATAGGAGGAAAGGTAATGAATAGTATTACAGATACCTATTTAACTTTCAGGGTTAATAATGTTATAGAATATATAAAGTTATTAGCAGAAGAAGAACGAATAACATCTAAGATACCAAGACAGTTGAATAAGTTAATCTATAAATATTATGATTTATTTATTCTTACTAACAAAGAAGTTGATTATGAAAAAATAAAAATCAGAACCGGGCTTAACGATACCAACGAAAGACTAATTCTCTTCTACTTACTAATCGAATTTGACTTAACAAGTAGATTAGAATTATCTGATAAAAAGTTATATGATTTATACAATTTTATAGTTAACTCCATTATCGTATTTATAGATTTGGAAAAAAATATTTCCAAAAATACCGAACAGTATTCATATGAAAATTCTATAAAAAGAACACTAAAAAAATATGAAGATTATCTAGATATAGAATACTTACTATTGTTAGATAAATTATATCCAAAGTTAGAAAAAAAATATAATAACTCTGTAAAAGAAAATAATAAATTTATTACAGAATATAACTTTGAAAATTTTATCTTAACAAATACCAAAATAAAAAATAGTGATAACTTATATCTAAATAAATTTAAGTACAAAAATGAAAAACTAACAAGCGAATCAAAAAAAGATATAGAAATAATAGATAATGAATTTGCTGTAGAGTTAAAATATATCAATATTGAAATCATATCATTAAAAATATTGTATGAAGCATTCACAGAAAATAACAAAATAATATTTATTCCCCTAGAAGATTTATTTGTTTCTAAAAAAAGTAATATCTTAAAATTAGAATCCCTATTACATTTAAGTATTCTAAAAGAAAGAATATACTTTATAGTAAATAATGAATTAATAAAAAAATATGAAGGGAATATAGAATATCTAATTAATAATAATTTTAATGTTGCCTTAAGTACAAATAAAACATTAACTAAAAATCAAATCTATAAAAAAATCAAATACTTATTTATAGAATACAATGATGATTTAAAAGATGATGTTGAATCAGCACAAAAATTAAACTTAGAAATAATAATTAAAGGTAATATTAAAAATAACAAAGATTTAGATAATCTAATGCATGTTAACTAATGAGTGCTAGTGTTAATGTATCTGCAAAGAAAATCAAAAAAAGAAGATTACTAGGAAGATTTTTCGCTATTTTGTTTCTTGCGTTATTACTATTACTATCAATTACATATGCAATAGTTTATGTAGTTAATCAAACAGGTAATTTTACCATAATGCTAGATAAAAACTTACAAGAGAAAAAAACTATAATAGTATCTCCTAGAAGTGATTTTGCAGTAACACCAACAAAAATCGTAGTAGATGCATTACAATATATGGATAACATAACAGAAAGTTGGTTACCAAATGATATAGATGATATTGAAGGACCACATAATGGTAATAATTATCTGGCCTATACATTTTTTGTTAAAAATATTGGAGAACAAGAAACATCATATCGTACAACAATAGATATCTTATCCGTAATAAAAAATGTAGATGATGCAATAAGGGTTGCTGTATATCTAAATGGAGAAAAAACAGTATATGCCAAAAGAAGACCTGACACATTTGAACCAGAAAAAGGCACTGTTCCATTTCACAAAGTAGACCAAGTTAGAAATGAATTAAGAGAAAAATTTAAACCTAACGAAGTTGATAAATATACAGTAGTGGTTTGGTTAGAAGGTAATGACTTAGAATGTATAGATAGTATTCTTGGTGGAGAAATGAAAATGATTATGTATATAGGCGAAGACCAAGAAAACTAATACATTTAAGGATAAATAAGGAAGGAGAAAAAGTATGAAAAAAAGAAGAATTTTATTAGCGTTGATAATGCTTATTATTTCTGGTGTTTCATTAACAACAGCAACCTATGCATGGTTTACTGCTAATAGGGCCGTAACAGTTGAAGAAATTGATGTAAAAGCAAGCGCAAGTGGAGGTATTCAAATATCTGCAGATGCTGAAAATTGGAGTAATGAAGTAACATTAACTGATTTAAAAAATATTGATGTTAACTATATTCCTGCAACAGCATTAAAACCAGTTACAACAGTTGGAGTAAATGGAACAACTGGTAAATTTGATTTCTTTTTAGGAGAATTAGATGATGCTGGAACTAAAGTTTCACTAGAACCAACAGCAGATACAGACAATAACTATATTGCATTTGACCTTTATTTCTATAGTGCAACAGCACAAAAAATAGAATTTAATGGTGGAACACAAGTAGTTGCTAAAAACGTAGGAGCTACTGGAGACGCTGCAGCAACAGATGCTGGATTAAAATCTTCAGTACGTGTTGGATTCTTAGTTCAAGGTAATGATGCAACATCAACAGCTGCAACTGCTAAAGCATTAAATGGTGGTACTAAAGCAACTCAAACAATTTGGGAACCAAATGCTGAAGCTCATACTACATATGCAACAAATATGCTTGGCGCATCTGGTGTTATGACAACTATGGGTGGAAACAAAAAAACAAATGATGCTGGTGCTGAAAAAACATATGTACCAGTAACTGATACTGGATACTTTGAAAATATCGTTGCTGGAACTCATGGATTAAAAACTTCAAATACTGGAGCATATCCAACAGGAACAATCTTTGATTTCCCTGCAGGTATCAACAAAGTAAGAGTATATGTATGGTTAGAAGGACAAGATGTTGACAATGAAGATACTGCTTCTTTAGGTACTGGTGTTGGAGTTAAATTAAACTTCAAATTAGCAGATGCTGGAGCATAAAATAATAAATATTAATAAAAATTAATAAAATATAGATGGTGGGGTGTAATATGAAACTACTAAAGAGTATTATTAGTGGTATAGTTGATTTTCTTATGTTAATAGTAATTTTAATTGCTATTGGGGTATCGCTAGTATCTTTAACCTCAGATAATAATGGAGTTTCTAAAATTGGCAAATATATGCCTCTTAGTGTACAAACAAACTCAATGGAGGACACAATTTTAAAAGGCGACTTTATTATTATGGAAGAATGTGATGTATCAAAACTACAAAAAGGTGATATAATTGCTTTCTTTGCCACAGAACAAGACCAAGTAATTATCAAAACCCACAGAATTGTGGAAATTACTGAAGGTGCTGGTGGAAGATCATTTATAACTAGAGGAGATAATAATGATGCGGATGACTATGTTCCAGTATTTCCTAGTGATATAATAGGTAAATGGAATGGAACAAGAATAGCGCATGTTGGAAGTATATTGGACTTTGTAAGTTCACAAATAGGTTTCTTAATATGTATTATCCTACCATTATTCGCCTTATTTATATATCAAATTTATAGATTCATTGTAGTAATTATTGAAGAAAAAAATAATACTACAGGTTCTAAAAATAAAGAAAAGAAGAATAAAAAAGCAAAAGAAAATGAAGAAAAATAGCATTACGCTATTTTTTTTATTCAAAATTCGACAATTGTCTTTCAATATAAAAAATTAAATGGTATAATTATTATATAATGAATAATAGACAGAAATTTATGTTTAGTAGGTGGTAAAATGGATTTATTTGTAAGATTTCTATATGATTTTCTTTCCCTATTCTTTGGAGGATTAAAGAAAATATTTGTAGGACTATTTAATGGTATAAAAGAAATGTTTAACTTTCCAGGATATTATAAAGTAATAAAAGGATATTCTGAAGATTTAACTACCAAAGAATGGATAATGGTTGTTTTAGCAGCGTTATGCGTTTTAATAATATTAGCAACCATAGTATTTCTAATTGTATTATTAGTAAGAAAATATATTAGATTAAGAAAAAGTCTAGTAGAACAAGAAGAATTACTAGAAGAAGTAGCAAACTTAAATAGAGATGTCTTAAAACTAACCAAAGAAAAAGATAACATAATGGCAATGAAAGTAAGTCAATTAGGACTAAAACCAAATGAATCTAATATCGAAGAAGTATCTGAAGAACCAGATACAGAGGTCTTAAAAGAAGGAGAAAGTAGATTTACAAAATTAAGTTTAATAGACAAGGAATACGAAAACTATGTCCCTGAAGACTATCATAATACCTTTGATTTACCAGAATTATGTGAAACATTTAGAAATTTCTCTGCCTCTAAACTAGGATTATATTATAAAATAGATATGGTAAGATTATTCGTTTCTGCCATTGCTTCAACAAGATTAGTAATCTTACAAGGTATCTCTGGTACTGGTAAAACTTCCCTTGCTTATGCTTGGGGAAAATTCTTAAAGAATGATTCCACAATTGCTTCAGTGCAACCCTCTTGGAGAGATAGAACAGAATTATTTGGTTACTTTAACGAATTTACCAAAAAATTTAACGAAACAGATGTCCTAAAGAAAATGTATCAAGCAGGATATGATGATAGAGTTTATATTACCGTACTAGACGAAATGAATATCGCCCGTGTTGAATATTACTTTGCAGAAATGCTATCAATACTTGAAATGCCAAGTAGAGATGAATGGATAATAGAAATGGTATCTAGTCCTTGGCCTACTGACCCTAAAAGACTAGTTGATGGAAAACTAAAAATACCAGGAAATATGTGGTATGTTGGAACAATTAATAACGATGACTCTACATTTATGGTAACAGATAAAGTATATGACCGTGCTATGCCAATAGACATAAACGATAAAGGTGAAGTATTCAAAGCACCACTTACTGATGCAATGGATATTAACTCATCATATCTAGAATCATTATTTAAAAAAGCCAAAGAAGAAAACCCAATTCATAAAGAATTACTAGATAAAATCGAAGAAATGGATAACTATGTAATCGCCCACTTCAGAATTGCTTTTGGTAACCGTATCGTAAAACATATGAAAGACTTTGTCCCAGTATATGTTGCTTGCGGTGGAAAAGAAACTGATGCAATAGATTACTTCATAGCAAGAAAAATATTAAGAAAATTTGAACAATTAAACCTTTCATATATCAGAGATGAAATAGATGGATTTATCAAATTCCTAGACACAACATTTGGAAAAGACGTAATGCACGAATGTAAAGAATACCTACTTAGATTAAAGAAATTAGTATAGGTGATAAAATGAGAGAATTCAAATTATTAGATTTATATGAAAGCACAAATGATGAAATAAAAGAAAATTTTCTTGATAATATAGATGCCAGATTACAAGTACAAAATAAATATAGAAAAATAATTTTTGATTATTCTTGGTTAGAAAAAATGGAAGAAACAATGAATTATTTAGATAACATCATAAGAAACCCTAAAAAATTTATCATTAACGAAGAAGAAGTCGTAAAAATAGAAAAAGCAAGAAAAGTAACCGTTGAAAGTATTAGACACTTAACCCAACATACAAGTTATATCCAACAATACGACCAACATACTGGCGAAGTTAAACCCTCAAAAATACTAAACATAAATAAAGAAGAAAGTTTTGACTTATACGAAAATAGATTTATCTATACCCTATTAATTAATATGAAAATGTTTATTAGTAGAGTTGGAGGAAGTAGTGAAAATGGTTCAAGTCTAAAAAGTTTAAGAAACATAAAATACAATGCTAAAACAAAAGTAGGAACTGAAGTTGTAGATATCAAAATAGACCTAAATTCCTCAAATAATAAAAACTTAACCTCAACCAATAATTTAGGATTAAGCGTATCACAAAGAATAGAAAAAATAAAAATGCAATTAGCGGACTTTACAAATTCAGACTTTATCAAAGACATAGAAAGAGCAAACGTATCATTAGTAAGAAGTCCAATTAAAAAAACAAACATTATCTTAAAAAATCCTAACTTCCAAAAAGCAGTAGAATTATGGAATTTCCTAGAAAGTTATGACTTTGATAATTTTCAAGAAGAAAACATAGATAACGAATACGAAGACACTTCAGACTTTAGAAATAATATGAATGACAGTTTTCTTATTGACTATATAGTATTAAATAATGTACTTGACAATGACAAGAACAAAGAAGAATTATACAAACTAAACAAATACTATATAACTAAAATAATAAAAGATTTCGTTGATAATAATAATAACTATGATGAAAAAGCATTTATCAAAATGTTAAAAGAAGAATTTAAGGAAGTTAAAAAAGTTAAAACAGTTAAACTAAATAGAATAAGAAATATCTATCAAAAAGACATAGAAAAATATCTTAAAATAAAAAAGGAATGCATTAATATTTTAGGAAGATAATATGAAAATAATAAAATTAATAGATAAAATTAGAAATAACAAACTCTTAAAAGCATCATTAGAATTATTATTAATAATGGTATCAGTATTAGTAGTATCATATGCTTGGTTTTTCAGAGGTACACAAGTTGAATCCAAAGACTTAACCATCAAAACAAAAGCAAGTAGAATATTATATATATCATTAGATAATGGTATTACTTGGGATACAGAATTAAGTTTAAATCTAGGTAATGACTTTAAATTTAATACCGAAGTAACAGGTAACGGAATAAAGTTTTATAAAGCATTAACCAAAAGAGAAGATGGTGCCCCAATAACATTTACAACTGCTGAAAAAGGAGTAGATTATTTAGAATTTGATATCTTATTCAAAGCAAATGCCCCTTTAGGAGTATTCTTAGATTCAGATTCCTATGTACTTCCTTCGGTTGGTACTACCCAAAATAATCTAATAGGACAAGGCGTTTTAAGAAGAAGTTCATATGGAGATTTTTCAAGAGACTTAATTGCAGGAGCAGTACGTGTTGCCTTTATTGAAAATGATTATGTCGAAGACCAATACGTTCCTAAACTTAAAACTTCGATGGTTTGGGCCCCAAATAAAAATTATGAATTAATCTATCAAAATAACCAGTATACCTTTGATATAAATTCTACAAATCCCCAAGATTACAAATATGTAGATGCCGAAGAAGGAATAAACTATGTTAATGTAGATAATTTAAAAGATAACCTAAATACAGATTTTGATAATGACTATGCTAATGGTGACCCAATGATAACAAAAATAGATGAAAATTTTAATAATGGCATAAAAGCAGTAACCGTTAGAATTTGGATAGAAGGAAATGATAGAGAAGCACATACCGCATTAACTGGTGGAATATTTACCCTAAATTTAAGTTTTATGGGAATAATCAAAAATGAAAATAACAATATACCAAACGTTGAAATAAATCAAACAGATATGACAATTACCAATTATGATAATACTATGGAATACTCCAAAGACAATGGAAATACCTGGATAAAATATGAAACAGATAATAATCCCGTATTTACATCTGGAGATAAAGTATATGTAAGATATATTGAAGACGATAATTATTACGCTTCAAAAATCAAAGAATTAAATTTCTAGGAGGTGAGTTTATGAAGAAAATCATTGTCAGAATATTAAAAATAATGATTTTAGTACAAATAGCATTAATATTTGTCTATACAACCTATGCGTGGTTTTCTGATAAAACAAACCCACAAATAAGTCAAGATGATATAAAAGTAACATCTGCCGAAGGATTAGTAATAAAATTATCTGAAGATAGCGAAGCAAGAACATCAGTAAGCTTAAATGAAATATTATCAGACTATGATTTATTTGCTTTAAAACAGATGTCTAGTGCTGATGGAATAAACTTCTATACAATAGATTTTGGTGCAGGTCTCGCTCATTCAGCTCCCCAATTTGTTAAAGTACCAGTTCAAGAAAACGGATTAATAAATATGGAAGCAAATGGTATAATAGATTATGATTTCTATCTAGAAACCGAAGAACAAGCAAAACATATATATTTACATAAAGATACAGCATTCCAAGGTATCGCCTCAAACTCAATTAGATTTGCCCTAACACTAACCGAAGGAACAAATAAAACAGTATATATCTTCGGTGATAAAAGAGAAAATGCCATTGATGGATATACAACAAAAGCAATAATTAAAAAAGGAAAGTTTTCTTATAATAACATAGATGCATCATTTACAGCAAACCAAACAGTATATGCTTATGAAGACTATAATGGAGGAAGAGGTAATGATGATAATGACCCAATTGATTTAACTAAAATATTATTCACTATGGAAGCAAATAGTACAAGAACTATAAATGTAAAAATATGGTTAGAAGGTGGAGATGAAGATTGTGATACAACATTAGCAAATACAATGGTAAATGCCTTAATAAAATTTGGTAGTGCCAATGTCTTAAGAGACGCACCAATACTAACCGCTAATAATAGTAGTAGAACAATTACTGGATTAACAACAGAAATGGAATACGCATATACAAATACCGCAACAACAATTTGGACTAGTGTAACAAATCCAAGTATGACATTTAGTAGAGGTACAACGGTATATGTAAGATATAAAGAAGTTCAAGGTGTATCATCATATTCATATGCAACAAAGGTAGTATTTAACTAGGTGAGAATATGAAAAAGAAAATTACTATAAATACAATATTAAATATAATATTAGCAATAGTTTTACTAGGATACGCTTATAGTTGGATGGTAACTGAACCATCATATGGAGAAATAGTAGATTACAAAAGAGATTTAGTAGTATCTTCTTCAGGAATAGATGTCGAAGTATATATTTATAAAGGTAATGATTACGTATTATATGAAGAAGAAAATATTATTGTAGATAATATGGCACCAAATGATTCCATAAGATTTAAGTTTGTTATGACTAATACCAAACAAAACCCAACATTAACTAATATTATATTTGCTAATATAAGTGGAGACCTTGAAGAACTAAAAGACTATATATCAGTAACAAGTGCTAGTCCCCAAAACTTTACAAAACCCCTAAAAGATAATCTCTTAACAACATCAACATATGATGGACTAACAATAACAAACTATATGAAATTCTATGAAAATTTCAAAGTAAATGCCAATAGTAGTGAAACAATATATTGGACTATTAACTTGGATAAAACCGCAGATAATAAAGTCGCAGAAAAAAAACTAATAATAGAAAACATTATATTCTTAAATCCATAACAAAAAGAAAAGAGGAAAAAGTGTGAGAAAAATAGTATTAAACTTTATAGAAACAATTTTAATTATAATAATTGCCTTAATATGTGTTGTATCTATTTTACAAAGCACATTACTAGAAAATAAAGCAATATTCGGTTATCGTAGTTATGTAATTGCCTCAAATAGTATGTACCCAGTATTAAAATATGGAGATGTAATACTAGTAAAAGAAATCCCGTTTGATAGCATAAAAAAAGGTGACATAATTACTTATCGTGGTAAAGAAGGTGAAGTAAAAAATAAAATTATTACCCACGAAGTAATAGATATATTAACCGAAGAAAATACCACTGTATTAAAAACACAAGGTAGAGCAAATACCGGAGTAGACCCATATGTATATAAGGAACAAGTTATAGGGAAATATGAATACAGATTTCTATTATTTAGTGCAATTAGTAAAGTAATAAGAGACAAAGTAGGATTTGTAATATGCATCTTAATTCCCTTCTCTATCCTATTCGTTTTAGAATTAATTAGCGTAACAAAAGAAGTTAAGAGAAAAGAATTTGAAGTAACAATGCAAACCCAATTAGAAGAATTAAAAAACATAAATTCAAACTCAGAATTATCAAAAGCAATTGAAGACGTAATATCAGAACAATTATTAGAAATTAAAAAAGCACGAAGAGACTTCAAGAAAATAGATGAACTAGAAAGAACAATTCAAGTTCCATTAGAAGAAATTCAAAAACAAATAGCATACTTAAATAGTAAATTAACTAAAGAACCACAAGAAGACAATAAAGATTTAGACCAAACAGTAGTATTACCAACAAGTGATGACATAAGATTAGAAATAGAAAAAGAATTAGAAAGAAAGAAATCAACAACTACTGTTGATAAAAAGAAGAAGAAAGCAAAGAAATCAACAACATCTGTTGAAAAAAAGAAAACAAAAAAGGAACCAGGTAAATAAATCTGCTTCCTTTTAATTAATACTAAAAAAGAAAATACCATACCAAGTATAATATTTTCTAATATACCTATACATCTAATATTTATAAATAAAAAAAGAAACATTAACGACAATTTAATGTTCTTCCTAGTTTTTTGAATAAATTATAAATCTTTGCCGCAGACCCATAATCCCTTATCCAATCACGAGTTTCTCTCTCGGATATACGTATACAGTTGACAGTAGATAAGACCTCCAATAGGCATTCACAGTATTTACTTTACTCAAAATAGCAAATAATAAATACCTTACTAAGAACAACTATCCTTTATCAGTAAACAACTGCATCAGGAATCAATAACCAATAGTAATATTTATCAATGATATACATTAAAATAAATAATCTTACTACTAATTATCACATTAGCATCCTTACATCTATCAACTGACTATATTATATCACATATAAGAATAATGTCAATACTTTTTTTTACTTTTTTCGACTTTTTTTCATTTTTTTTAAAATGACCTATACATATTGCATTTAATACAAAAATAATATATAATTATTATAGTAGAAGATTGTCGAAAAATATGAAGAATGGAGGAATATAATAATGCAAAAAATAAATAATATAAAAAAATATATTCTTTCATCATTCAAAAAATTAACTGCTAAAAATTCTAAGGGTCGAATGATTCTAAAAATATTTGTAATTGCCCTATTAATAATCGGATTACTAACTAAAACATACTCTTGGTTATATGAAGAATATGTAGGCAATGGTGTAACACTTAATATGGGTAAAATATCTCATTTAGTTACTCATTATGATGAAAACGGGACATTAATACAAGATAACGAACAAACCCAAACATTAATATATGAAACAAATTTAAGTAACTTAACTAAAAATACCAAATATATAAAAATAGAAAATAATGGTACATTAGATTTAGAATATACCTTAAGTTTAAGTTACGAAGGAACGGTATCAAGTGTTGGAGTTCTTTATTATAGGTTATATGAAGTAACCGAAGAAGTAAATAATGCCGGAGGATTAACTAACTATGCAACTAATAATCCAATTCCTGATAATATTGAAACAGATGGAACTAATCCAGTAAAAAATATGACACTAATAAATAATGAAGTAATCAAAGGAACAATTGAATTAGACCCGATTAGTGAAAAAAGTGCTGTCTATTACAGACTAGATTATGGTATGTATCAAACAGTAAATACAGGATTATACTCTGAAGAATCAATGTCTCTACATTTTAACGTTTATTCTACTCAAATCGGAGCAACCGAAGAATCAGCATTAAGCGGTCAAATATGGCAAGTAGCAAACGAACAACAACTTAGAGAAATATTAATATCTGCCACAAATGGTGATACAATTCAATTAATAGATAGTTTCACAGTTGCAGGCACCATAGACATAGGGAAAAGAATTAATTTAGATACTAACGACCATGAACTAACAATAACTGGTGACCTTATTTATGACTTTGCAAATATGGGTGATTTATTAATAGATGTAACAGGCACTGGAGTATTAAGAGTAGAAAATAACTTATATATAAATGTTCCCAAAGCAGAAGTCGATATTATCGGAGGAAATAAACTTTATGATATCGTTGTCGGAGGAACAACTACCCTAAACGGAATTCAAGATGGTGAAAAAGATGGAATTTACCTAGAAAACCTAAATATGGTAAAAAGCTCAACAACCCTAGTACCACTTGATATAATAATAAGAAGTAACACTAGATTAACAATTGCGCCAAATGTTGAATTAGGTATTGTATCTGCCGAAGTAGGTTCAACAAATATTGAAGTAATAAATAATGGTAATATTATTCAGTTAAATTTCTCTGATATGAGTTTATTAAATAGTTTTACCAAAGCACAAATATATGTATATAATTTAGGAAACATTTATGGAATACTTGGTAGCACCTCAATAGTTTTACCTAAAGAATCAACACCATATATCGGACCAAATAATGGTAACACTTGGATAGTAAAAGGTATAACATCAAATGACATAACCGTATCAGGTTCAGATAACTTTAAGCAAGATGATATCGAATCAAACCTAGATGATGTCTATGTAGTACCTATCGAAGGTGAAGATAATTCATATATCGTTTATATCAAAGACTCACTTGCCTCCGTAGAAAGCTTACTTGTTGAATATTTCACTAACGAAGGTTACGAAAGACCATACGAACAAATATTAGAAATAAGAAAACTAATAGTATGGACTCTAAACGCTCAATACTTTGAAAACGAAGATTTTGACTTCTTAAAAAGTGATAAAGTACCATCCCTAGAACATTTAAATCTAGAAAACTCAAGAATAATTGATGATACAACAGTAAATAGAATTAAAACTAATGCCCTAAAGGATAAAACCTCTCTAAAAACATTATTATTGCCATCAACTATAACAGAAATTGGGGATTATGCTTTTTACAATGTCCCACTAGGAAAAATTCCAACTAGTATTAATGAAGAATTTAATTATGCAACCATACCATCTTCCGTAACAACTATCGGAGATTATGCTTATAATGCTAGTGAATATATCTATCTTGAATCTAATAACCCACCAACTATCAGCGCTAATACCTTTGATAATGTTTTAGCAAAAATATTTGTTAATGCTGGTGCCATAGATACATACCTAGAATTAAATAATATTAACACAACTCAAGTATATCAAAAAGGATTTTTATCAGATGATAGAAAATATATCGTTTTTGAATATAATGACGGATTAGGAATAAGCTATGTTATTAATAATGTAGTATCAACTAGTACATTAGGAATACCAACCCAACTATCCCTAAAAGGAACCTATAAAAAAATATTAGTTATTGGTACAAACTCATATCGACATATGAATATATATAACGCAACCGGAGCATCAGTAGTTTTACCATCAACAGTAGTAAGAATAGATAAGTATGCTTTCTATAACCTAAACATAACAAGTATAAGTCTAACTAATGTCGAAGAAGTAAAAGCATATGCCTTCTATAATACAAAAATAAATATGTTACAGTCATCAAGCCTACAAACTATCGGAGAACACGCTTTCGAAAACACTCTAATAAAAGAATTAAGTTTATCAAACATATCTTATATCGGAGACTATGCCTTTAATAAAGTAGAAACAATGTATAGTGCTTACTTATATAACGTTTCTTATATTGGAGATTATGCTTTCAATGATTGCAAATACTTAAATAAAGTATATTTCTCTAATACCAATACCAAACTAATCAATAATAGCGAACAAGTAGATATAACCGTTGGAACAAATGCAACATTCTCAAACTGGGGATTTTATACTGACGGAAGACTAAGAGTATATGTTCCAGATGGCAAAACAGAATCAGGAAACACTTATTTAAGTCTATATCAAAAATTATTTACAGGAAACGAAAACTATATATTTATAACAGGTTATGAAATAGGAAGTTATACCCATATGGCATTACCTTATGATATAAATATTTACACAGTTCGTGAAATAACCCTAAAAGATAAAAATGATAATGATATCAATGGCTGGGAAATAGTTTCATATCAAGGAAAAGATTTAGGTAATGATTATACTATACCAGAATCATTAACCTATAACGGAACAACCAAAGATGTAATAGCAATCGGGGATTACGCTTATAGAAATGTCTTATTCGAAGATAACGCCACAATCAATATCCAAAACGAAAGTCTAGTAAAACTAGGTAACTATTCACTAGCAAATATGGATATAACCAACATAAAAGCACCAAATATAACAGAAATAGGAACATATGCCTTATATAATACAGAATTACAAACAGCAGAATTTGAAAGCCTAAAATCATTAGGAGACTATGCTTTTGCAGAATTACTAACCCTTAATATGATAAACCTAGGTAAAGTAGAAAAAATAGGATATTCAGCACTTTATAATGATGCCAACCTAGAACAAGTATTTATAAATAACACTGATTATACCATAGTATTAGGAACAAAAGCATTCTATAACGTCGGAGTAAATGCTGGAAAAAGATTCAGAATGTATGTCCCATCTGGAGAAACAAGTCTAAACTATTATAAAACATTATTTGTTGATTTCTCGGATTACATTTACGAAACAGGTATCATTTTAGGTAGTTATATCAATGCCCCAATAATGTATGATATCGGAGAATACTCAGTCAAAGAAATAACACTAAAAGACCGTGACGGACAAGATATAACAGGATATAAATTAATCGAATATCATGGTTCAGACTTATCTAACCTATTTGAATTACCAGATAAAATATCTACAGAAAAAAATAACCTAACAGTAACAACAAACAAAACTGGCGGTTGGCAAAGTGGTACTAACTATTATTATACATACGACATATTAATTACTAATAATAGTACCGAAGACATAACAGACTGGAAAATAAAACTAGATACTACAAATATGACAATTTCAGGATTATGGAATGCTAATAGGGAAGACTTTGATAACTATTCCCTTGTGTCAAACTCATCACAATATGATAAAATAACCGCAGGAAGTACCAAAACAGTTCAAATACAATTCTATTCATCAGATAATAATTATGTATTATCAGCAAGTTATTATAACGATACAACATCGGGAACACCATTAATATCTATTGGAGATAGAGCATTTATTAATACTGTTACTAACACCAATACAACAATAAAATTAACTAATCAAAATCTTTTAGAAATAGGTAACTATGCTTTCTATAACATCAAAGGAATAAAAGAATTAAACTTACCAAAACTAACAACTATCGGAGATTATGCTTTCTATAACAGTGAACTAAATAAAGTGGAAACACCTAATTTAAAATCAGTAGGGTCTTATGCCTTATCTAATATGTCAGATTTATATTACATAAATTTAGGTAGAGTAATAGAAATGAAAGAAAATTCTTTATATAACCTAAACAACTTACTACAAGTATTCTTTAGTCCAACAGATGAAACAATAGTTTTTGATCCAAATTCAATTACTAACGTTGGTTCACTTACTAATGACAGAATTAGATTTTATGTAGATAAAGTAAAAGGTTATGAAGAAGTAACAACAACCGAAGAATTAGATTTACAAGTAACGTATACTAGTAGTTATACTACAACAGGTTCTTGGAATAACAGAAAAAGAAATTATACAATTACTGCAACCGTAGCAAATCCATCAAGTAAAGATATCTCTAACTGGAATTTATCAATGGGATTAGGAACAAACGGGACATTTAATTCTGTAACCTCTGGTGCTATATCTTCAGTAAACGGTAGTACAGTAACATTTAATGGAGATGGAACAACCTCAACTATCCCAGCATTAGGGTCAGTAAAATTTATCTTTACCGTCCAAACAACTAATAACCGTGCTTGGTCTCCAACATTTGATACACCAAAAGGTACGCATATAAATAAAGAAACATTTGAAACAGATGTCGAAGTAGTAAATACCTATAAAAATTCCTTTAATGAAATGTATAGGAATTATTTCTATACCAAAGGAAAAATAATTGGAACATATACCCCAAACAATATCCCATTTGAAATTGGAGAATATAGCGTTAATTATAAAGTATATACAGATTCCAAAGGAATTAGACATAATGGTTGGGAAATCGTTGAATACCACGGACCAGATATCGAAGCAACATTTACAATTCCAGAAACCCTTACTGTCGAAGAAGTAACATTACCACTAATAAGTATTGGTGAATATGCCTTCAGATGGGCGAAAATGAACTCATCAGCAACCTTTAGTATAGATAATAATAGTCTACTTTTAATTGATGATTATGCCTTATATGGGATGGGAGTAAACAACCTAAATACTCCAAATCTAGATGTATTAGGTAACTATGCTCTTTATAATAATGCTATAACTATTGCTAATATGAATAACCTATATTCAATCGGAGATTATGCTTTGGCAAATAATAATGTCTTAAATTATGTTAATTTAGGTAAAGTAGAAAAAATCGGAGCAAGTGCTTTAGAAAATTGTACCGCCCTAGAACAAATATTTATATCCACAACCAATGTTGATGCAAGTACCATCACAGCAAATATCACCATCGGAGAAAACGCTTTCAATAACATTGCCACAATAATAGGTAAAAGATTTAGAATATATGTTCCAGATGGTTCAATAACAAGTACATCAACATATAAAGACGCTTACAGAAATACCTTGCCTAAATCAGTATCAAGTTATATCTATGAAACAGGTATCCTAATTAATGATTACCAATATTCAGTATTGCCGTATAATATCCACGAATTTTCAGTCAAAGAAGTAACAATTAACAATATTCAAGGATATAAAATAATCGAATATCACGGACCAGATATAACAAGTGATTACGAATTACCAAATCAAATAACAATTGATGGAGTTTCAAAACCAGTAATATCAATCGGACAAGAATCATATTACGGAGTTGAAGTAGCAACAAACGAAAACTGGGATTTAGTAATTCCAAATAGCATTTTAATAATTGAAGATAGAGCATTCTATAAAACAGGAATAACCTCAATATCATCAAATGCTACCCTAGAAAGTATCGGAGTTGAAGCATTTGCAGAAATGCCTAATTTAACAAATGCCAATATTGGGGAAGTAAAATACATCAAAGAAAAAGCATTCTATTTAGATAAAAAATTAGCAACATTAAGAATAGGTTCAATAACTCAAGCAATTGCCACCAAAGCATTTTATAACACCTATGATGATACAGTCTTAACAAGAGTATATATTGCAACAGAAACACCGCCAACTATCGAAGATGATTCATTCCCAGAAAGTTACACTTGGTTTATCTTCACATATTATAAAACATATTTCTATGGTTTGACGCAATTTTAGTGAATGCAGGACCTAAATCTAAGTTTATCAATTTTAAGCAATTAGCAAACATTTCATTCATACTTATAGTAGATTTGGTATTAAAATGTTTTCCTAATTCTATCATGAAACAGTAGATTTTTCAACACTAAGATTGAACTTTCTGTGAATATTCCAAAAAAAATGACAGATATTCACATTCTTTGTATTTTTATTCTCTTGCGCCGGATTTTCTGCTGTTTTTATCCGCTAACTTTCGCCGCGGATTAACGGTTAACGATTATATCTCGCAGATGTTTTCGGTGAACAGTTAGGTCAATTCGATCATGTTGTGGCAGAGCTGATAGTACTTTCCCTTCTGCTCCAGCAGCTCCCGGTGGTCGCCCCGCTCGATGATGCGGCCCTGCTCCAGCACCATGATGGCATTGGCGTTGCGGACGGTGGAGAGCCGGTGGGCGATGACGAACACCGTGCGCCCGGCCATCAGGGAATCCATCCCCTGCTCGATGAGCTTCTCCGTGCGGGTGTCGATGGAGGAGGTGGCCTCGTCCAGGAAAAGCATGGGCGGCAGACACA
>OLHG01000677.1_pt1 | contig 23573 bp, 19 predicted proteins | sample 1605971 | NCBI WGS metagenome assembly OLHG01 (sample SAMN03283289) | human gut metagenome | biome: human-associated habitat; material: feces | host: Homo sapiens | place: Peru | collected 2012 | reverse complement strand
CGGAAAGCACCGAAGGAGTGGCCGCCGGGCAGGTGACGGCGGAGAGACGGGGAGAGAAGAAAAAGTAGAAGCGGCACAGATGGGGGACGGGCCGCTGGGAAGAGGAAGCAATGAGGAAATGGAAGATCCGCTGGCCGCTGGTGGTATACGATGCGGCAATCCTGCTGGCGTTGGATGTGTTGCTGCTGTTTTTCTATGATGGGCTCTCTTGGCAAGGTGTGCTGCTACACAGCTGCCTGGCTTTTACCTGTGTATTTGCGGCCCGGAGTGTTGGAAAGGTCTATCAGCAAATCTGGCGTTACGGTGGGATCCAATGCTATATCCGGCTGCTGGTGGCAGACGGTATTGCCTTTGTGGTCGATTTGACCATAGAGAAGACCATTCCTCTGTTTATTCAAATTGAGCAGGTGTCCTTTGCCAGGCTGCTGGCGCTGGCCAGCATGAACGCGCTGGGGGCTCTGGCCATCCGTATGATTTACCGTTACGCATTTAAATGTGGTACCGTGGATACGGCAATGGGACGGTTTTTGCGATGGCTGCTGAAACTGTTCGGTGGGCCTGAGCTGGTACGGGCCAACCAGGAGACGGAGCAGAAGATCAAAATCGCCATTGTCGGTGCTGGCCGGGTAGGCGTGAACTTGGCAGAGGAGCTGCTGGGCAACGCCGAGGCACGCTATAGCCCCCGATGCTTTGTAGATACGGATGCGGAGAAGGCTGGGCGGTCCATCCATGGCATTCCGGTGCTGCTGGAGAATGAGGCCACGCTGAACGAGCTCCGGCGACACGAGGTCCAAGAGGTGGTTTTCGCCATCCCCAATCTGGGAGACGACCAGCGGCGGGATTTATACACCCGCTACATAAACGCCGGATATAAGGTAAAGGTTTATGACTTCCCGGTGATGCAGACCGCGGGGAAAAAGCGGTATCTGCGGGAATTCGATGTGGAAGAGGTCCTGTTCCGAAAGCCGGTCAGCATTTCCGATGAAAGGACCAATGCCTTTTACCGGGACAAGACGATCCTCCTCACCGGTGGCGGTGGCTCTATCGGATCAGAGCTGTGTCGGCAGCTGGCAAAGATGGCTCCAAGGAAAATTGTGATATTAGACATCTACGAAAACGGAGCCTATGACGTGCAGCAGGAGCTGAAAATCGCCTATGGCAGTAGCGTGAACCTGGAGATTGAAATCTGCTCTATTACCAATAAGGAGGCCCTGGCTCGCGTTTTTGAGAAGTACCGGCCTCAAATCGTCATCAACGCCGCGGCGCATAAGCATGTGCCGCTGATGGAAAAGAATTGTGTGGAAGCGGTCTACAACAACGTCTTCGGCACTCAGAATCTGGTGGAGCTGTGTGAGGAATACAAGGTTCAGCGGTTCATGATGGTCTCCACGGACAAGGCGGTGAACCCCACCAACGTCATGGGGGCAACAAAGCGGATGTGCGAGATGATTGTTCAGAGCGCCAGCACCTGGGGCACCGTCAACTACAGCGCAACCCGGTTCGGCAATGTCCTTGGGTCTGCGGGCTCCGTGATCCCGCTGTTCAAGCGGCAGATCGCCAGCGGCGGCCCGGTGACCATTACAGACAAGCGGATCATTCGCTACTTCATGACCATCCCGGAGGCCTCCCAGCTGGTGCTGCAGTCCGGACCCATGGCGAAGAATGGAGAACTCTTCGTGCTGGATATGGGCCAGCCGGTGAAAATCCTGGAGCTTGCGGAAAATATGATCCGCCTCTCCGGCGCTCAGGGGATCGACATCATCGAGACCGGCCTGCGTCCTGGCGAGAAGCTCTACGAGGAGCTGCTGGTAAAGACCGAGGAGTTGGACAAGACGGACAACAGTCTGATCTTTGTTGAAAAGGACGCACCCCTGTCCAAGCAAGAGATATCCCGCCGCCTGGAGCTGCTTCACAAGGCTGTGGATACCGAAGACGATGAAATTGTACGCAAAACCCTGAAACAGGTGGTCCCCACCTATCGCTCCCCCGAAGAGGTCAACGCCAAGGCAGAGATGGCGGAGGAGATGAAGATGGTGCTGGAGCCTGCGAGGGGTTGAGGATACAGCAATTCAAGGAGGAAACGATCATGGATGGAAAAAAGAAGAACCGGCTCAACACGCGTTCCGTTGTTCTGCGGCTGACGCTGGTGCTGTTCGATATTCTGGCGGTGAACCTGTCTTATTTCGTTGCTCTCATTGTCAGATTTTATGTAAACTTTGAGTTCAACGAGTGGGCAGTGCGGTATGTGCCGGCGTTTTTGGAATTCGCACCGATTTATACCGTGTGCTGCCTGGTGATTTTCTATTTCTTTAAGCTGTATAACAGCCGCTGGCAGTATGCCGGGCTCAGCGACCTGAACCGGATACTTTGCGCCTGCGCGGTGACCTGCGTGGTCCAGGTCCTGGGGTCTGCCATTTTCGTGCTGCGGATGCCGGTGACCTACTATCTCATCGGCGCGGTGATTCAGTTTACCCTGATTGCGGCCAGCCGGTTCTCCTACCGGATCATCCTGCTGGAGACGGAGCGGGCAAGGATTCGCAAGCGGAAGGATGACACTGCTGTCAACGTGATGATCGTTGGCGTGGGGGAGACCTGCCATGTGATTTTGCGGCATGTGGAGCGGGATGTCAACAATGCGGCCCGGCCCGTGTGCCTGGTGGATTTCCGGGCGGATGGCCTGGGAGATGTGATGCAGGGGCTGCCTGTCATCGGCGGGGTGGAGAAGATCCCGGAGGCGATCAAGAAGTACGGCGTGGAATGTGTGATCCTGGCGGACACCACCATGCCCCAGGATGTGCGCAAGCAGGTCCGGGATATTTGCGCCAAGGAGGAAGTGGAGGTTCAGGACTTTGCCGGATACTTCCAGGAAGGCCGAGGCGCTGTGACCCTGCGGGGGCTGCTGGAGTACACCAAGGGTGAGGTAGAACTGGTGATCAACGGCAGCAGCCAGACCTTCGTCAATGGGGAGCAGGCGGCACTGTCTGTCACAGGGAAGTATGTGATCAAGTCCGTGTCGGCAAAGGGCAGCCGCTTGGTGGTGGAGCTGCAGAAAGATGTGCTGGTGCCCAACGACGTGAAGGAAGACTGGGTCCGCTCCTACGAGCAGGAGAGCGGAGAAGACATCAGCTTCTTCTAAGGAGCAGGAAGGGAGATCGAGGAATATGGCATTCAAGAGAAAAAGTGATTTTCGTCCCTTTACGAATAAGGTTTGGCTGGCGACCCCGACCATGCACGGGGAGGAGCTGAAATATATCACCGAGGCTTACGAGACCAACTGGATGAGCACCGTAGGCCAGAATATCAACGAGGTGGAGCGCCTTGCGGCGGAAACCGCCGGGGTCAAGTACGCCGTGGCCCTTTCCAGCTGCACGGCGGCGCTGCACCTGTGCATGAAGCTGGCGGGAGAGAAGCTCTACGGCAAGCCCATGATCAGCCACGGGGCCTTGGAGGGCAAGCGGGTCTTCTGTTCCGATATGACCTTCGATGCCACGCTGAACCCTGTGGTTTACGAGGGCGGCATCCCTGTGTTCATCGATACGGAGTACGCCACCTGGAACATGGATCCCGTCGCTTTGGAAAAAGCCTTCGAGATGTACCCGGATACCCGCCTGGTGGTCTGCGCGGAGCTCTACGGCTTTTCCGGCGATATCCGGCGGATCAAGGAGATCTGCCAGGCCCACGGGGCGCTGCTGGTGGAGGATGCGGCGGAGGCGATGGGAGCCAGCTGGGAGGGGCGCAACTGCGGCACCTTCGGCGATTTTGCTGCCATCTCCTACAACGGCAACAAGATCATTACCGGCTCCTCCGGCGGCTGCCTGCTGACAAACGATATCGAGGTGGCCAATAAGGCCCGGAAGTGGTCCACCCAGGCCAGAGAAAACGCAGCCTGGTACCAGCACGAGGAGGTGGGCTACAACTACCGGATGTCGAATGTCATTGCCGGTGTCATCCGGGGCCAGTATCCCTACCTCTACGAGCATATCGCCCAGAAGAAGGCCATCTACGAGCGCTACAAGGAGGGGCTGAAGGACCTCCCCGTGAAGATGAACCCCTTTGACGAGACAAAATGCGTTCCCAACTACTGGCTCTCCGCCATGATCATCGACAAGGATGCCCTGTGCCGCCAGGTCCGGGGGGAGACGGAAGCCCTCTATAACCCTGAGGACGGCAAGTCCTGCCCCACGGAGATCCTGACCGCCATTGCCGGGCTGAACGCTGAGGGCCGCCCTATCTGGAAGCCCATGCATATGCAGCCCATGTACCGTATGCACGAGTTTGTGACGGTGTCCGGCTCCGGCCGGGCCAAGACCAACGCCTACATTGCCGGTGGGGTGCTGGACGTAGGCGCGGATATCTTCCAGCGGGGGCTGTGTCTGCCCAGCGATAATAAGATGACCGAGGAGCAGCAGGAGCGGATCATTCAGGTCATTCGGGCGTGTTTTGAGTGAGAGGGAAAGAATGGATAGAAGAGAAGGCATCTACCAGCGGTACATAAAGCGTATTCTGGACATCCTTTGTGCCTTGGCGGCGCTGACCGTGTTCGGCTGGCTGTATATCATCGTGGCTATCCTGGTCCGGGTCAAGCTGGGTTCCCCGGTGCTCTTTACCCAGCCCCGGCCCGGGAAGGACGAGAAGATTTTCAAGCTCTATAAGTTCCGCACCATGACCGATGCCCGGGACGAGCAGGGGAATCTGCTGCCCGATGATGTGCGGCTGACCCCCTTTGGCCGGGCCCTGCGGTCCACCAGCCTGGACGAGCTGCCGGAGGCCTTCAATATTCTCAAAGGGGATATGTCCGTCATCGGACCTCGGCCTCAGTTGGTGCGGGATATGGTCTTTATGACCCCGGAGCAGCGCCAGCGCCACACCGTCCGCCCGGGCCTTTCCGGCCTGGCCCAGACCCGTGGCCGCAACGCCCTGAGCTGGGACGGCAAGCTGTCCACGGACCTGGAATACATCCAACATGTCACTTTCCTGGGGGACTTAAAAATCATCTTCGATACCGTCAAGCAGGTCTTCTTCGGTGAAAAGGGCCTGGAGGGCAGCGACGTGGACGAGGTGGAGATCACGGATGACTTTGGGGATTACCTGTTGAAAGCCGGGAGAGTGAGTAAGGAAGAGTACGAAAGGAAACAGGCAGAGGCGAGAGGGCTGCTGGGGGTATAAGAATGCTCACGCCGCAGTCCGAAAACGCGTAGGGGGCGATGCCCACATCGCCCCGCGAGATGCGCTTGGATAGAAGGAGAAGTATGGAGAAATACAGTGTACTCATGTCCCTTTATAAAAAGGAGAAACCGGAGTATTTGCGCCTGGCAGTAGACAGTATGCTGAACCAGACTGTGAAGCCGGACGAGATTGTGCTGGTAGAAGACGGCCCCCTGACGGACGAACTCTACGCAGTCCTGGACGAGTATGGTGACAAGCTGACCCGGGTGCGGAACGAAAAGAACCTGGGCCTGGGCCTGGCGCTGAATGTGGGCCTGAAGGTTTGCCGGAATGAGCTGGTGGCCCGGATGGATACGGACGATATTTCCAAGCCGGAGCGGTGTGAGAAGCAGCTGAAGCGGTTTGAAGAACGCCCGGAGCTTGCCATTGTGGGGGCCTGGGTGGATGAATTTACGGTATCCCCGGAGCATGTTGTATCGACCCGTGCGGTTCCCACCGACTCGGAGGACATCTACAATTTTGCGAAGAAGCGCAGTGCGTTCAATCATCCTACCGTTATGTACCGCAAAAGTGCAGTTTTGGCACAGGGCGGCTATTCTGACCTGAGAAGAAACCAGGATGTAGATTTGTTTGGCAGAATGCTCTTTGCGGGTTGCAAAGCAGAGAACGTGGGCGAGGCCCTGCTCTGGTTCCGCAGCAACGACGATCTGGCCAAACGTCGGAAAAGCTGGGAAAACACCTGGAGCTATATTGATACCGTTCGACGTTTCTGGAAGATGGGATATTCCAGCTTTGGAGATTATGCCATGATTGCAGTGGCCCAGACGGGGATGTATCTGATGCCGGTAAAAGTGCAGCATTGGGTGTATAAGAAGTTTTTGAGGAAATAAGAGGATATAAGTATGAGTATTGAGCAGAAAATCAATTATCAGCTAAACAAGTGCCCTGCGATCAAGAAAGTGATCAAGCGTACTTATCAGCTTGGTATGTATGCTATTTCTCCTAAAATCAAATCAGAGGGGAATATTACTCGGATTTCGCCGGACGACCAGGAACAAGAATATTTCTTTGGCTACTATGACAAGTCCCCCTGGGATATTTCAGACCGTTATATGCTCTGCATGCGGGCAAATGATACGTGGTCCGATGTTTCTCCGAAAGAAAAAGCGGACATTCTGCTCATTGATACACAGAAAAGCGAATCAGACTCAGACCGAGTGAAGAAAATTGCGGAAACCCGCGCCTGGAATGTGCAGCAAGCCTGCATGCTCCAGTGGCTTGGCCCGGACTATAGCAGTCGTGTTTTATACAATGATTTCCGGGATGGCAAGTATGTATCCGTGATTCTGACATTGGAAACGATGACGGAAAAGGTGATTCCGGCTGCGGTGTATTCCGTTTCCGCAGACGGAACGTTCGCCCTGACGCTGGATTTCAGTCGCCTGTATAACCTGCGGCCCGGGTATGGCTATTACAATGTCCCGGAGACCACAAAAGGGGTTGCCCTGCCGGATACGACCGCCATTTGGAAGGTGGACTTACAAAGCGGCGAGGTGACACCTTTGCTGAAGTACACAGATTTTGCGTCCTTCCAGCCCCGGCCTGAAATGCTGGAAGAGGGGGCTGTACACAAGGTCAACCACATTATGCTTAGCCCCAACGGGAAGCGCTTTATGGTACTTTACCGCTGGTTTAACGGTCAGCGAAAATATACTCGTCTGGTGACCTGCAATGTGGACGGAACGGATATGTATGTGCTGTCTGATGATGATATGGTCAGCCATTGCTGTTGGAAAGATGATGAAACCATTCTGGCTTTTGAAAACAAGCGCAAAACTGGCCCTGGTTATTATTTGATGAAGGACAAGACTCAGGAGTATGTCCACTGCTGGCCCCAGTTCTCAAATGACGGCCACCCCAGTTATTCTCCGGACCGCAGCCTGATTGTGACGGATAGTTACCCGGACCGGGCCAGAATCGCCAGCATTAATCTGATGGACGGGGATGAGAAGAAAAAAGAAAACACGACGATTGCAAAAGTGTTTGCACCCTTCAAATATGACAACGATACCCGGTGCGATTTGCATCCCCGGTGGAATCATCAGGGCGATAAGATCTGTTTTGACAGCGTTTTTGAGGGGCATAGAGGACTGTATGCTGTTGTAGCAAAGGCGGAAACTCCGGATGTGAATAAGAAAATCAATGTAGTCTTTGTTGTGACAGCCTGCAAAAAGTCTGGTCCTATTGAGCAGATGTTGAGTATTTTTACTTATATGGATCGGGAAAAATTCAACCCTATTCTCGTGACACTGTATGAGGAACCCACGGATGGCACCAGCCAGTTACAGCGATACCTAAATGCAGGTGTTACGCATGTCCGTGTTCCCTTAAGCAAAAAGGATATTATGCTGGGGAAGACTCAGGCACTGCGGAAGAAACTGGACGAATTGAATGCGGATATTGTCCATGCGCTTGGCGTGTTTCCAGATTATGCGCTCAGCCGGATGCGGTACCCTGGCCATGTGACAACACTGCGAAATTTTGTATATGAGGACTATCCGGTTAAGTTTGGAAAAACTGTAGGAACGGTTATGGCCCAAATGCATCTATATGCAATGAAGCGTACCGCCCAGACCTGGACTTGTTCGGCCAGCCTTGCCCGAAAATACAAGGAGGAGCTTGGGCTGGACTTCCCCTATATCCAGAATGGTGTCAATGTTTCCAGGTTCACAAAAGTCACGCCGGAACAGAAACTGGCTATGCGTGAAAAGCTGAATTTGCCCGTAGACAAAGTAATTCTGGTATATGCCGGTCAGTTTGTGGCCAGGAAAGATCAGAAGTTCTTACTGGAACTGTTTCAGGAAGAGAAGCAATTGAAAGACTACTTGCTGGTTTTGCTGGGCGATGGTGCGGACTACGCCGGTCTTAAAGAGCGCTTTGGAGGACAGGCAAATGTGTTGATGCCGGGCAGTGTAAGCAATGTAAATGAATATCTACAGGCTTCAGATATCTACATTGCCTCCAGCAAGTCTGAGGGGTTGCCCAATGGCGTTCTGGAGGCTATGGCGGTTGGTTTGCCTGTAATCCTATCGGACATCGAGCAGCACAAGGAAGTCTATGATGCCAATACGAAGAGCGGTAGTCTATACAAGATTGGTGATAAGCAGGATTGCAAGAATAAAATTCTGAATATGGATGCCCAGAAACGTGTCGAATGCGGTGCGGAGGCCTACCGTTGTGCACATGAGCAGTTTAGTGCAGAGCGGATGAGTAACGAGTATCAGGCAGAATACATCCGCGTATACCGAAAGAAGTAATGATGCTCATTTTATGACGGTGAATTCAGAAATAATAATTTGGGTTGTACCCGATTATAATCCAGGCCATACAGGTGATGTTTGAATGAATATTGCAATTATCCGATTTGAGAGATTCCCCTACGGAAGTGCACCTGCTTTCAGAGCATTGCAAATGATGAAGTTGTTGTGCACATGTGGTCATAGTGTAACAGTAATTGCAAAGGATATAAATTCTGATGCTCAATTCTATGAACAGATTGAAAGAGACTATCCGGTTCGGTGCATATCTGTTGACAACGAGTTTGGTAGTTCTTACAGAAAGGCGATTTCCTCTGTGCTGTGCTATGATTCAATTGATGCGGTTTTATGTCCAACGTCGATTCATCATTTCTGTGAGGTGCACACAACTTTAAAGGCATTTGGTGTTCCAATAGTATTTGATTCGGTTGAATGGTATGATTCATCAAACTGGCGGTTGCAGTACGCTGATCCGAGGTATTATTTTTTTCAATATCTGTGGAGGCATTGTTTTGGAAGAGCGGATGGGATAATCGCCATATCTCGGTTGATTCAAGAACATTTCATACATATGGAGCCTAATGTTGTGCGTATTCCTACAATCACAGATTGCGAGAATACTGAAAGCCGAGTAGAATTGCAGAGCAAAACTGTTCGATTTGTATTTGCTGGGCAACTTGATAATGGGAAAGATAACATTGATACATTCATAGAAGCCCTTCATAGGGTCGATCCAAAAGGCGAACAAACGCAAATGGATATTTATGGTCAAAATATTTTACAAGTAAAAAAACACCTTGATGGAAACGCTGGCTTGCTGGATATCCACCCAAACATTATTATCCATGGCAAAGTTTCTCAAAAAGAAGCGCAGGAAGCCTGCCTTAATAGTGATTTCAGTGTATTTTTCCGACTAAACCGCCGTTCAGCAAATGCGGGATTTCCTACAAAATTAGGGGAGTGCATGACTTTTGGTACACCGGCAATTTGCAATGATACCGGCGATATATCGCTTGTTGTCAAAAACCGAATCAATGGTTACTTGTTGAAAACAAAGTCTGTTGATGAAATTGCGGATGCACTTCGGCATATTCTCTCTCTGTCTGTGGAAGAGAGGGAAGCAATGAGACGAGAAGCTCGAAAAAGTGCGGAGGAATTCTTCGATTATCGAAATTATAGAGAGGAAATGCAGCGTGTTCTTGAAAATGCTGTTAAAGGGAGAAAATAGATGGAGCAATTTGATATTCCGGTATGCTTATTTATGTTTCAGCGAAAAGATACTGTCCTGCGTATTATTGAACGAATCTCACAGGTTCAACCCAGAAAAATCTACTTTATGAGTGATGAGGGAAGAACGGATGAAGAACGCGCGCGGGTAGCAGCCTGCAGAGCCGCAGCCGAATCGGCAATCACCTGGGATTGTGAATTGGTTAAGGATTATGCTTCCGAAAATAGAGGGGTCTTTCAAAACATTGGTCTGGGCGCAATGCGCGTATTCGAACATGAGGAAAAAGCCATTTTTCTAGAAGATGATAATCTCCCAGAAGTTACTTTTTTCCAGTACTGCAAGGAGATGCTGGAGCGTTACGAAGACAATGATCGAATTGTCTGGGTTTGTGGGACAAATTATCTGGCAAAGTACAACAGCCCTGCAAATGAGAGTTATATGTTTACCCAGCATTTGCTTCCGTGCGGGTGGGCCTCCTGGAAAAAAAAGTACACAAAGTACTATGATGCCTATTTCAAAAATTACAACGAAACTGTAATTGAAAGAATGCAGGAAACATATACCAATAGGCCCTTGTTCAAACAGCAAATGGAAAGCATAAACGGAGAGAGGAACCGAATGAAAGCCGGACAACCCTTTCGTTCTTGGGACTTCCAGATGTGTTTTTCTATCCGGTCTAATGATTTGCTTGGTATTTCGCCAAAGAATAATCAAATCAAGAATATTGGTGTAGATATGCTTGGAACCCATGGTGTTGGCAATGATATTATGACACAGCGCTTTTGTGGAATGGAATCATATCCGTTAGAGTTTCCTCTGAAACATCCGACTACCGTCCTTATTGACCCCGTATATGAGAGGAAAATAGGGAACATCATTCTTTATCCGCTGAGTTGGAGAATACGCAAACCTTTTGGGAAAATTAAAAGAAAAATTCTTTCTGCGATACACAGACAGTAAATGTGTGCATTTTATCATGGGTAAACATCAGAATGTATACAAGGGAGCAAATGGATGAGGTCTTTGAAAATTCGCAAGTCAGCAGTTCCGATGGCAGTAAGCGGAGTATTTATCATATTATTGCTTTTATCGGACGTTTCCTACTATCTCAGAATAACACCGACAGGACTCTTTCCAGGCATTGTTAAAACTGCTTTTTATGCAATTGTTTTGCTGTGTGGGGTGTGGTCTTTTGCTAGAAAACGGATTGCTGTGGATTCTGCGATTTTGTTATTCCTGTGCTTTACGAGTGTTACACTGATTTCTACTGCCCTGGGTGTGCCAACGGATATTGCTGTCTGGAGACAACTGATTCACCTGACTTTTTTTGCTGCCAGCTTTGTTGTGAGTTATGTTGCCACGGATGCTGTGGGGATTTGGCACTGTCAGAGATTTCTGAAATTTCCATTCTGGCTGTTTTCTGCATTGTACTGTTTCGCTGCACTAAGAATTGGCATTTCAACCCAGAATGCAGTCTATTACTTAATCGTCTTTTTGCCGATTTTGTCATTTTTCAAGAGGCCTTTGCTTCGTGGGGTGCTGTCTGTTTTCTTGGTGTTACTGACTTTACTATCCAATAAACGAACAATGCTTGTGGCAGTTGTTGCGTATTTCTTGGTTTTTGAGCTGCTTTCGAACAGGAGAATCACAAAAGTAAAATTTATTTGCAAAAGTATACTGTACACTGGTGGATGTATAGGCTTATATTTCGTGTTCCCGATTATTATTCAAGCACTGGATATTACAGTATTTAAGGAATTGGAGCTTTCTCATATTCTTGAGGATGGCGGCTCTAACCGCTTCTATATCTATGGTATGCTATGGGTACAGCAGATGAGAGGCAGCTTTACACATTGGATGATAGGTGATGGGTACAATGCTGTTTTGTTTTCTGGAATTTGTCGGGATGGAATACTTGGAGCCTATGTAAGCGCGCATAATGATTATTTGGAAGTTCTATATGATTATGGCGTTGTGGGGTTATCGCTTTACTTGGCGTTCCTTGGAGTGATGCTAAAACGTGGTTTGACTATGGTTCGCGCCGAACGGACATATGGATATGCGTTTGTTGGATCTGTGGTTATGGTTTTCATTATTTCACTATCCAGCCATTTGATTATTTATCTAAATTACTATGTCATTTTTTTCTTGTTCTGGGGAATGTGCCTGGCAGATCATAACATAAGAAGGAAGCATTACGCAGAAAGAGAAGGCGGAGGCAGTCGGTGAAAGTATCTGTAATTATTCCGGCATACAACTGTAAAGCAACAATTAAGCGATGCGTTGACAGCATCCTTGGACAGGCGGGGGCGTATCATGTCGAGGTAATTGTGGTTGATGATGGGTCCAGGGATCAAACTGCGGAGTATTTGCAAAATCTGTATGAAAATAATTCTAATGTCTTCGTTTATTCAAAAGAGAACGGTGGCGTGTCCTCCGCCCGCAATTATGGGATAGAGAGGGCAACGGGCGATTATCTTATGTTTGTTGATGCGGATGATGCACTTGCGGAAGGATTGCTTGAGGCATTATTGCCAATAAAGCCGGAGGAGGATCTTATTGTAGGGGGAATCGAGCTGCACCAGGATTCTGGAATCCGTAATATTTCGTTCCGAGGCACATATTCCGTTCAGAATGTCGTAGAAGGATACGGGATGGAAATTCCGGGGTTACTGCTGAACGGTCCATGGTGCAAGATATATAGAAAAAAACTGATAGAGGAGTATTCGATTCGCTTTGATCCGGCGAGGTCTCTCGGTGAGGACACGCTGTTTGTTTTTCAATATCTTTGTAGATGTACAACAGTTCGGTTTGTGGACTATTGCGGGTATATATATTATCAGCTAGGTTCGGCGTCCCTAATGACAAAATATCGACCGGAGGCTTTTTTTGAAGCACGAGACGTGTATTCCAATCTTATTCGGATCGTGGCAGAGGTCGGTGGTACAAAAGCGGTGCAAAATATGCAGTCCATCTACAGTCATGTATTACTTGTGTACCTAAGAAAAACAATTTCAAACAGAAAAATAATATCAAGAGAAATGCTTTCACTGATTCTTTGTGAGTATCTTAATGATGCTGTTGTCCGGAACGAGGCAAAATTGGCCAAAGGGAAGGGTGCGGTGCAGCGCACGACAGATATACTGACATACTATAAATTGGAGTGGTTGCTTCGTGCATTTCTTACCTTGCATGTTTCGATTCGAGGTGTATGAGGATGTCTAAAAAAATAGGAATCATAACCTTCCATGGTGCTTTGAATTATGGAGCTGTTTTGCAAACGTATGCTTTGCAGACGGAGTTGGAGAAGCTTGGCTGCGAGGCGGAGGTCCTCAACTATAGCAATCCGCATGTCTCCACTGAACTCAAGCCCCCAAAATTGCGGGATTATCGAAATCCTCTGAATTACCGGAAGGATGCGAAGAAATATCAAAAGGACATCATAAAATGTGACAAAATCCGTGGATTTTCCGATACAAAACTGCATATATCCTTGCCGTTGGATAGAAAAGAGTTGGCGCAGTATGTATCCGAGTTAGATGTTGTTATAACAGGCAGCGATCAGGTTTGGAATGACAAGATTACGCACAACGATGACACGTTTTATCTGGATATCGTCTCGCCGCATAAGCGTGTATCCTATGCAGCCAGTATAGGAAGCGATAAGATCCCGCAGGAATCTGTTAGGAGAATATACCCGATTCTGAAGGATTTCAGGGCAATCAGTGTGAGAGAAACCCAGGCGCAACGGGCATTGCTTCATCAGTTGGGCCTTGAGGTTCAGCGTGTGCTGGATCCTACCCTTTTGCTTTGCGAGGAAGACTATAAAGGGTTCATCACTGCTCCAAAGGCCGAAAGGTTCGTACTTGTATATATGCTGTTTTATAGCGATTCCTTGATTCGCAGTGCAAGGGAAAAAGCATCGGAACTGGGATGTAAGATTTACTGTGTCAATGCATCCAGTGTTCCTGTGGGTGACGTCGTGGATTGTTCTGATGCAGGAATTGAGGAATGGCTTGGGTTGATGAGAGATGCACAGTATGTCTTTACAAATTCCTTCCATGGTGTTGCATTTTCTGTGAACTTCCAAAAGCAGTTTTCGGCAGAGCTTCCTCCGGCACGTGTGCAGGCAAGCTCCAGAATTACGGATTTGCTGGATGTTTTGGGAATGAGAGATCGAATCATGACATCCGAAAGTGCTCCCAAATTAGCAATTGATTATTCCGCACCGAATAAAAGATTGAACGAAGAACGGGAACGGTCCGTGGAATTCTTGAAGCAAGCGATGTTTGGCAAACCCATTCTTAAAGGAAAGATGGTTGAACGCTCTGTTTTGAACTTCGACCTTGATTTATGCAGTGGATGTGGATACTGTGCAATGGCATGCCCTGTAAACGCCATTACTATGGAAGAAGATTCAAATGGGTTTATGTATCCGGTCATAAGCCCATTAGAGTGCATTAACTGTGGAAAATGTTCACGCGGATGCCCAACAATAACTGAGAAGCGTGAAGTCATTCAACCGCAAGTATATGCAGCGGTCAATCAGAACAGGAAAGCTTTGATGAATAGCAGCTCCGGCGGTACATTCTTTGCTTTTGCAGAAAATATACTGCGTCAGGGTGGTGCGGTATATGGTGCAGCATTCAATGAGCAGTATAAATTGGAACATAGAAGGGTCACCGACATTTCTCAAATCGGTCCATTGATGGGGAGCAAGTATCTTCAGTCTAATGCATTCAAAGTTTTTCCGATGGTGCTTCAAGATTTATCACAAGGGATTCCGGTTCTATTTGTCGGTACACCTTGCCAGGTCGCGGCACTCCGAAAGCTTGCAGGTGATAATGCGCAGGGCTTATATCTTGTTGACTTTGTCTGCCATGGGGTGCCCAGTCCACGATTGATTCGGGATCACATCCAGTACGTTGAGTCTTATTTCCATTCAAAGGTCGTTCGGTATATTCCGCGCAGCAAACAAACTCGATACGGACATGACGAGCTATTTGAGTTTGCCAATGGCCGTATTGAGTGGAAACATCCGGTAACACAGGCGTATAAGTACATATTCTACAGCAGCAGCATACGCCCGTCCTGTTCCAGGTGTGCATTTACTAATTTTGCACGCCCCGGAGATCTGACTGTTGCTGACTTTTGGGGGATAGAAGAAAAGCATCCAGAGCTGAAATCGCCCGATGGCGTGTCAATGATTTTGGTTAATACCAGCAAAGGAAAAAAGCTTTTGTCTGCGGTTGACACACTGATATTAAACGAAGTATCCCAAGAGGATATCCCGGAAAAAAAGCAGCCACATCTTTTTAGACCGATTGTGATCGACGAGGATAAAGCGGACTTGTTTTGGAAGGAGTATCATCGCTTTGGCTGGGCGTATATAGCAAGGAAATATGCTGAATGTAGCCGAAAAGATATTTTGAAATGGACGATCAAGCAGACAAAACTTTATAGAATTGTACGAGGAAAAGCATGAGCAGAGAGAAGGAATTGGCCAAAAATACAGCGATCCTAACATTCGGTAGAATATGCACACAATTTGTGAGCTTTCTCCTATTACCACTATACACAGCAATTTTAGAGCCGAGTGTTTACGGAATTGCGGACCTGTTTAATTCATACATATACTTAATAATTCCATTGGTCAGTTTGATGCTCGACCAGGGGCTGTTCCGCTTTTTGCTTGATTTCAGAGAAAATACCACCCGGCAAAAGCAATTGCTTACAACAGTTTTTTGCGTTAATGCAATAACATGTATGGCCTATGGTATCATATTCTGCATGATACAACCGATGATCCGCTCGGAGTATAAAGTGTTCCTGCTGATTGATGTCGTGATCAATGTGTTTACCAATACATTCCTTCAATTTGCAAGAGGGATTGGGCGCAACGGAGTGTATTCTCTGGAGAGCTTTTTGTCCGCAACTTTGGTCATCATTTTCAACGTCCTTTTGCTTGCTGTTTTGCGCATGGGAGCATGGGGGTTGTTCCTATCGACAGTTATTGGACGTTCTGTTGCGTTGATCGTACTGATTTGGACCTTGCGTATTTGGAAATATATAGACATTCGAGTATTTTCTAAGCAGGCGCTAAAGGGGTTGCTGTCCTATTCACTTCCCTTTATTCCGAACCAACTGTCTTGGTGGGTTGTTGGTGTCTCAGATCGGACAATCATATCTTGGTTTTTAAGTGTTGCAGCAAATGGAATTTATTCTGTTGCGAATAAGTTTTCGTCAATCTATATCACATTCTATAATATTTTTAATCTGTCATGGACGGAATCGGTCTCTATGCACATTGATGACGCTGATGTGAAGGAGTATTTAGAAAATACAATCAACACAATGTTCTCCTTATTCCTCTCCGTTTGCCTCGGAATCATTTCTTTTATGCCGATTGTATTCCCATTTCTCATAAATGAACAGTATTCTGAGGCATACAATCAGATTCCAATATTAATGCTTGCTGTATTGATGCAGACTGTAGTTGGCTTGTATAGTGTGATTTATGTTGCGCTAAAGAAGTCAAAGGAAATAGCAAAGACATCGTTTTGGGCTGCTGTGATCAATATTGCGGTTGATGTTGCGCTCATACAGAACATTGGACTCTATGCGGCTTCAATATCGACGTTTGTTGCTTATGGTGCGATGGCTGTTTATCGGTATTTCCATATTAAACGCTACGTGGATGTGCCGTTATGGCATAAATTTCGGGCGCTTTTTGTTGTGGTCATCGTGCTGATAAGTTATTATGTAAATAATACGGTAATGAATTGGATTGTTGCATTTTGTGTTACAGCATATGCGGTTGCATCAAATAAAATATTTATAAAAGCTAGTATGACTGCTGTGATGCAGGCAATTAGGAATACAATTGAAATCAAAAAATAAAAACCGCAGCGAAGAGTGCTAGAAGATGACAGAGGGGAGAAAAATATATATGAGCTTTTTGTATAATTGGGTACATGCTTTGTGTGCTGCAGGAGGTATAATATCAGCGCTCTATGCACTATTCAACGGTGTATCGCCCCCAAATAAGAGCAAAACAAATGACAAAAATGAGGATGATGCAGTGCATTTTGGGCTGGGACGCGTAATTGCAATTGTGCTAACAGCTGCATTTCTTGTGCTTTTTCTGGTAATGTTCAACTATACCCCGGTCCCTAACTTAGTTAATCTTTCCAAACAAGATGCGATTAAGTCTCTTTATGCGGCTGATTTAGAAGTTAATTTTCCGGAGGATACGCCGGAAGATGCAATAGTCATTACTCAGAGTATTGCTAAAGGAAAGCCAGTGGCAAAAGGGAGCACCATCACCTTGAAGTTCAAAGCCCGACCCACAGAATCACCGGAAACCAGTGAGCCAGAAACCACAGCACCGACAACTGAGCCAACAGAAGGCCCGGGTCCGACAATTATAGATGTTGTTCCCGGCGACGTTCTTACCATCGGTACATATGCGGGCAAATCCCTCGATTGGAAAGTCCTGGATGTGAGTGGTACCAAGGCGTTTCTGCTAAGTACGAAGGTAGTGAAGGACATCAAGTATCATGATCAGGAAGGAACCGTTACTTGGGGCGAGTGCTCCCTGCGTAAATGGCTGAATGGGTCATTTTTGACAACCGCATTCTCAAAAGACGAACAAGCCGCAATCCTTACCACCACCGTGGATAACGGTGCGGACCAGGGAAAGCCGGATTGGTCAAATACTGGAAGCGGAGAGACAAAAGACAAGATTTTTCTGCTCAGTTACGTAGAGTTTGTGCATTATGTAGAGGGTACTGATTTCAGCATCTGTGAGGCAGCCTATTCTACAAAACCTGGAGAAGACAAGCGTGTGGAGCTTTTGGATAATGGAACAGAGGCGGCATTCTGGTGGCTTCGCTCTCCAGGGGTAAACGGAAAACAGGCCGCGTTTATAAATTTTGAGGGGAAGTGCTTCTCCAATTACGCTACCAATTGGTATCTCTCTGCTCGCCCTGCAATGTGGGTTGACTTGGAAAAATTAGAGAACTTGTAGAATTGTCCACCCACAAAAGAATATAAAATATAATAAGAAAGAAGGTACCCCCCATGTCCCAATACACCCCCTACATCCGCATCGTGGAGGAAATCACCAACGACCTCTCCCATGGCCGCTTTTACGAGATCACAAAATCCCACGAATACCCCACCGTGGCAGAGTACGCGGCCCGGCTGGAGGAATGCATGGAGCAGATGCGCAAGCTATGCGAGGAGGACCGGGGAGAGATGAGACCGAAGAAGGGAGATGGAAACAAAATTACCTGATATGCCCAGCGGACCCTTGCAAACTCCCCCCTTTTCGTATATAATACCCCCATAGAATAAAACGAAAAGGAGCACAATCGCCCATGAAAGCCCCAGATTATTCCATTCCCGTGCCCCAGAATCCGGCGCTCCAGGACTATATGATGATGTACGCGGTGGCCCAGTTCAACCGCCATGACCAGGATCTGCTGACGCAGCCCTTTGACCGGCTGATGGTCTCTGCCCGGATCGCCTTCTATTTGCAGTTCTTCCTGTGGATGCGCCGTATCGAGGATTACGTGGTGGATATGGAGTACGGACGGCTGGTGGTGGGGGTGGACATCACCGCGAAGAAGACAAGACAGCGGCCCCACCTGGGCCTGGATATACTCATTCGCAAGCGGGGCGACGAGGCCGCCGGTATCCCTCCCGTGAACGTCCTGTGCGCCGAGGTGAAGGCCGCCGGAAAGCAGGAGGGCAACAAGGCGGAGGAAAACCGCCTGCAGAAGCTGACCGACACCAAGTGGGACTTTCACTACCCCTCGGGCTACATTCTCCGGGCCGAGTTCAAAGGCGAAAACCGGACAAACCTGCGGATCAAGCGGGTCTTCCGCGGCGGCGAGAAGGTGGACCTGCTGGAGCCGGTCTTTTGAATGCCAAACATAAGAATGGAGGACACATCATGTCTCTTTTTAAAAACAAAACCCTGATGATCACCGGCGGTACCGGCTCCTTCGGTAACGCCGTTTTAAACCGCTTTCTGGCCACGGACATTGGCGAGATCCGCATCTTCTCCCGGGATGAGAAGAAGCAGGACGATATGCGCCACGAGTACCAGGCCAGAATGCCGGAGGTAGCGAACAAAATCAAGTTTTACATTGGCGACGTCCGGGACCTGCAATCCGTCCGGGGGGCCATGACCGGGGTGGACTATATCTTCCACGCCGCCGCCCTGAAGCAGGTGCCCTCCTGCGAGTTCTTCCCCATGGAAGCCGTGCGGACCAACGTCATCGGCACGGACAATGTCCTCACCGCCGCCATCGAGGCCGGGGTGGAGTGCGTCATCTGCCTGTCCACCGACAAGGCCGCCTACCCCATCAACTCCATGGGCATGACCAAGGCCATTGAGGAGAAGGTTGCCATAGCCAAATCCAGAATGTCCGGCAAGACGAAAATCTGCTGCACCCGCTACGGCAACGTCATGTGCTCCCGGGGCTCCGTCATCCCCCTGTGGATCGACCAGATCAAATCCGGCAACCCCATCACCGTCACCGAGCCCAACATGACCCGGTTCATCATGTCCCTGGAAGAGGCCGTGGACCTGGTGCTCTTCGCCTTTGAGCACGGCGAGAACGGCGACCTGCTCATTAAGAAGGCCCCCGCCTGCACCATCCGGACCCAGGCGGAAGCCGTCTGCGAGCTCTTCGGCGGCAAGAAGGAGGAGATCAAGGTCATCGGCATCCGCCACGGCGAGAAGATGTACGAGACCCTCCTCACCAACGAGGAGTGCGCCAAGGCCATCGACATGGGGGACTTCTATCGGGTCCCCGCCGACAACCGGGGCCTGAACTACGATAAGTACTTCAAAGAGGGCGACGACAAGCGGAACACCCTGACGGAGTTCAACTCCAACAATACCCGCCGCTTAAATTTGCAGGAGACCGTCGATACCATCGCCTCCCTGAGCTACATCCGGCAGCGGCTGGCGGAGAAGTAAAAAATACTGCGTCATTGCGAACCAGTCCTCAGACTGGTGTGGCAATCTCCCGGATTTTAGAACGCTTCCCGTTCAACCGGGGGATTCCCACGCCAGTGTGTACACTGGCTCGGAATGACATCGTTCCTTTACGGAGGATATTATGGAACACAACTTCAAATGGAAAAACAACGGCCGCACCAAAATCATGATCGGCTGCGGCACCCGGCCGGAGATCATCCGGCTGGCCGCCGTCATCAAGCGCTGCCGGGAATATTTTGACTGCTGCGTGGTCTACTACAACCAGAACTGGGACCGGAACCTGAGTACCGTGTTCTGGGAGGATTTCGAGCTGAAGAATACCTTCGGCCAGTTCGGCCCGGACATTCTGGTGCCTGTGGTGGGGGAGAACCTGGGGGTGACCTGCGGCAACATCCTGGGCCGCAGCTATGAGCTTCTGGCCGAATTGCAGCCGGAGGGCTATCTGGTGCTGGGTGACACCAACTCCTGCCTCTCCGCCATCAGCGCCAAGCGGCTGCACATTCCTCTGTTTCACATGGAGGCCGGCAACCGCTGCAAGGACGAGTGCCTGCCGGAGGAGACCAACCGCCGGATCGTGGACGTGATCTCCGACGTGAACCTGTGCTACAGTGAGTTCGCCCGGAAGTATCTGGCAGACACGGGCCTGCCAAAGGAGCGGACCTACATGACCGGCTCTCCCATGGCGGAAGTGCTACACATGAATCTGGACAAGATCCGCAAGAGTGATGTGCTGGAGCGCCTGGGGCTGGAAAAGGACAGGTATATTCTCCTGTCTGCCCACCGGGAGGAAAATATCGACTCCGAGCAGAACTTCCTGAGCCTCTTCACCGCCATCAATGCCCTGGCAGAGAAGTACGATATGCCCATCCTCTATTCCTGCCACCCCAGAAGCCGTCACCGGCTGGAGAAGAGCGGCTTCCGGCTGGACCCCAGGGTCCGGATCAACGAGCCCCTGGGCTTCAACGACTACAACAAGCTGCAAATGAACGCCCTGGCCATTGTCTCCGACTCCGGCACCCTGCCGGAGGAGAGCAGCTTCTATCTGTCCATCGGCCATCCCATCGCCGCCGTGTGCATCCGCACCTCCACCGAGCGCCCCGAGGCCCTGGAAGCCGGGGACTTCATCCTGGCTGGCATCACCACCCGGGAGCTGCTGAACGCAACGGATATGGCCATCGAGATGAAGCAGAAGGGCGTCCTGGGCAAGCCCTGCCCCGACTATGTGGACGAGACTGTTTCCATGAAGGTGGTGCGCATCATCCAGGGTTATGTAAACGTGGTCAATAAGATGGTGTGGAGGAAGTACTAAATGAACATCCTGGTCACCGGCGCAAAGGGCATGGTGGGAACCGCCCTGTGCGCCAACCTGAAAAATATCCGGGACGGCAAAAACCGCACCCGCCCCAATATCCATATTGACGAGATCTACGAGTACGACATGCAGTCCACCCCGGAAGAGCTGGACGGGTATTGCGCCAAAGCCGACTTCGTCTTCAATCTGGCCGGTGTGAACCGCCCGGAGAATCCTGAGGACTTTATGAAGGGCAACTTTGGCTTCGCCTCCGACCTGCTGAACTGCCTGAAAAAGCACAACAACAAGGCAACCATTATGCTGTCCTCCTCTGTCCAGGCCACTCTGGCCGGTCGGTTCGGCAACTCCGAGTATGGCCGGAGCAAGAAAGCGGGGGAGGAGCTGTTCTTCGGCTACGCCAAGGAAACCGGGGCAAAGGTGGCCGTCTATCGCTTCGTCAACCTCATGGGCCACAGCCGCCCCAAGTATAACAGCGCCATTTCCACCTTCTGCTGGGCGGTAGCCAACGACGAACCCTTTACCGTCAATGACCGGTCCACGGAGCTGGAAGTTCTCTACATTGACGACCTGGTGGAGGGAATGTTTGACCTCCTAGAGGGCAAGGAGCAGCACTGTGAGTTTGACGGCGTGGAAACCGTTCTTACCGAGAATGGCCGCTACTGCTGCGTCCCCGGTTCTCACAAGGTCACCTTGGGTGAAATCGTGGACCTGCTGGCCCAGTTCAAAAACCAGCCGGTATCCCTTCTCATGCCCAGGATCCCCGATGGCAGCTTTGCCAAGAAGCTGTTCAGCCTGTACCTGACATACCTGCCCAAGGAGAAGTTCAAATACGCTATGAAAATGAACTGCGATGCCCGGGGCAGCTTCACGGAGCTGGTCCACACCGCCGACTGCGGCCAGGTGAGCATCAATATCTCCAAGCCCGGCATCACCAAGGGCCAGCACTGGCACAACTCCAAGTGGGAGCAATTTATCGTGGTCCACGGCCACGGCCTGATCCAGGAGCGGAACATCCACACGGGGGAAACGGTAGAATTTGAAGTTTCCGGCGAGAAAATCGAGGCCGTCTACATGATCCCCGGCTGGACCCACAACATTATCAACCTGAGCGATACCGAGGACCTGGTAACCGTCATGACCTGCAATGAGGTCTTCGACCCAGGCCACCCGGATACCTTCGCAGAACCGGTATAACATAACTGCCGCGGCGAAAAGCCGCGGCAGTTGCCTTACACCTGATAAAATTCCTGATACCATCTGGCGAATTTCCGCAGCCCCTCCCGCAAAGGCGTGGCGGGCTTGAAGCCGAAGTCCCGCTCCAGGGGGGCGGTGTCGGCGTAGGTTACGGGCACATCGCCGGGCTGCATAGGCACCAGATCCTTATGGGCTTCGAAGTCATAGTCGGCGGGAAGCACACCGGCGGACACCAGCTCCTCGGAGAGGATCTGGACGAAGTCCAGAAGGTTCTCCGGGTTGCTGTTGCCGATGTTGTATACGGCGTAGGGAGGAATGGGCAGACCGTCCTCCCCGTTTTTCTTTTCCGGGGCTCCCTGCATCACCCGCAGGACTCCCTCCACAATGTCATCAATATAGGTGAAGTCCCGCTTGCAGTTGCCGTAGTTGAAGATCTGGATGGTCTGGCCCTTGCGCAGCTTGTTGGTAAAGCCGAAATAGGCCATGTCCGGCCGGCCGGCGGGACCGTAGACGGTGAAGAACCGCAGACCGGTGGAGGGAATATTGTAGAGCTTGGAGTAGGCGTGGGCCATGAGCTCGTTGCTCTTTTTGGTGGCGGCATAGAGGGAGACCGGATTATCCACCTTGTCCTCAGTGGAGTAGGGGACCTTTTTGTTGGTGCCGTAGACGCTGGAGGAGGAGGCATAGACCAGGTGCGCCACGGGGCTGTGGCGGCAGGCCTCCAGGATGTTGTAGAAGCCGATGAGGTTGCTCTGGATGTAGGCATCCGGATTGGTGATGGAGTACCGGACTCCGGCCTGGGCGGCCAGATTCACCACCACATCGGGCTTCCATTGGGCAAAGACACGGTCCACAGCCGCCCGGTCGGCAATATCGCCCTTCACAAAGGTCCAGGTGGAGCCGGGATGCTTTGCGGCGCTGGCCTGAATTTGGGCCAGACGCCAATCCTTGATGGATACATCGTAGTAGTCGTTCAGGTTGTCAATGCCCACGATGGTCACCGGGGACACGGTATCCAGGAGCTTCAGCACCAGGTTGGAGCCAATGAAGCCCGCGGCACCGGTGACGAAGACGGTTTTGTTTTTCAGATCGATCCGTTCCATCGTAATCACCTCAGTCCCGCTTGAAGATGTCCCGGGTGAAGACCTTGTCCTGCACATCGTCCAGGCAGGGATCGTACCGGTTGGCGATGATGCAGTGGGACTGCTTTTTGAATTTTTCCAGATCGTTGACTACCTTGGAGCCGAAGAAGGTCTCGCCGTCCTTTAGGGTGGGCTCATAGATAATGACGGTGGCCCCCTTGGCCTTGATGCGCTTCATAACGCCCTGGATGGCGCTCTG
>OLHG01000676.1_pt1 | contig 23584 bp, 20 predicted proteins | sample 1605971 | NCBI WGS metagenome assembly OLHG01 (sample SAMN03283289) | human gut metagenome | biome: human-associated habitat; material: feces | host: Homo sapiens | place: Peru | collected 2012 | reverse complement strand
ATTGGAGCTTCCCGGAGGCTCCGGGCCGCAGACCCTCGGATTCGGCAGAGCCGGACATGTTGTAAAAATTGCTTTCGTCAGTCATCTGCCACTGGATTACCTGATGCCGACCGGCGGTCCACTTCCATTTGACCTTGTGGGTATCCTGGGAGCCGTAGGCCTCGCCGGTGGGATCGGTATAATCCTCCGGCATACCCACCTCCAGATTGGGCAGGTCTCCGGCGCTGGCCAGATCAAAGCCATAGCCGCTCAGCCGAACCGCCATGCCCTGAGCCGTTACCGCCCCCGCGCTGCAAAACCAGGCATAGCAGGCCACGGCAATGACGATCAGCGCCGCCAGGGCAAGCAGTCCGCTGTGGACAATCTGCTTTCTGGCTTCCTTTTCCAGTTCCGCCCGGGTCATGCCGGAAAAGCGGTTATTTTTTTCTGCCATTCCGGCTGCCCCCTTTCGGTTACGTTTCTTCGGAATTTGTTTGCTTTGCCCGGATTTCCTCCAAAGCCTGCCGGATGGCGGCCTCTTCCTCCTGCCGAGCCAAGTCCCTGGCAATTTTCACCGCGTGCCACAGGTTCCAGAGCAGGATTCCCAGCAGGGGCAGCAGAATCACACTGCCAAACACCAGGGGGTTGGACAGCACGGCTACCGCCTTGCCCCAGCCGGTGGACACATGCACCGCCTTGCCCACCACCATTTCCGCCCGGACAGGATAGGTATCCTCCAGCACGTTGGCGTCGCCCTTGGTGCAGAAAATTTTCTCGCCGTTTTCGGTCTGAATGTCCACAACCCGGTGGGTGTTCACCGCTCCCTCCAAAGTGGGGTCAGGGGAGAAAAAGGAGATTACGTCCCCAATCTGAATCCGATCCGTGTCGGTTTTTTTCACCAGAAGCAGGGAGCCTTCCGGAATCTCCGGCTCCATGCTGCCGGTGAGCACCCGGAACACGCTGAAGCCCATTACCTGGGGCACCTGCCCCGCCGGGGTGAGCACCACACTGAGAAGCACGAACACCGACGCCAGAATCAGCGCAATGGCGGCTCCGTTGAAAATTTTCAAAAACCAGCTTTTTTTCATAGTCAATTACTTGGGAAACTCTGAATAAATCGTCGGCGGCTGGACAGCGGATCTTTTGCCCCCAGTCTGCGGTTTGAAAAACGGGAAATACATCCAGTATTCCACCGTTTTTCAAACCTTGCCTGAGAACAAAATCTCTCGCTGCCAGCTCTTGCCGATTTAATCAGAGCTTCCCTTGATTTCTTCCTCTTCCCGGGATTTTTCCGGTTCTGGGGCATCCCGCTTGGGATTGCGCCGGTTGGTGAAGGCATCCACCAATCGCCGGGCAAGGGTGTTTTCCTCCAACCTGGCCTGGGCTTCCTCCCGGGCCGCCTGCGCCTGACGAGCCTGTTCCAGTGCCTTCTGTTCCCGGTCGAGGGCTTCCTGCTCCCGCACCAGCGCCGCCTGCTCGGAGGTCTTGGTTGCCTCCAACTGCTCCTGGGCAGCTTTCAAAGCCGCCTCCGCCCGCTTCAGAGCGGCGGTAATCTCCCGCCGCTTGTAGCGAGCCTGGAAGGCATCGTCCTGAGCGGCCTTGACTTCTTCTTTCAGCGTCTGCTCCCGAGCGAGAGCCTGGGCTTGCAGCGCGGCCTGGGCATCCTGGGCGGCCTTCTTTTCCGCTTCCATAGCCGCATGATGGGCATCCGCCTGACGGGCAGTTTCTTCTTGGGCTTCCGCCAGGGTCTTCGCCGCCGCTTGGGCTTGGGCTTCCATGGCCACGTTCAGCTCGGCTTCCCGCCGGGAAGCCCGCTCCTTTTCCTGATTCAGGGCATCGGCAGCGGCCTGGGCAGCTTTTTCCCGCTCGGCGCTCCACTGGGCTTCCTTCCGGGCAGCCTTTTCCTGCTCCTTGGTCAGGGCTTCGGCGGCGTTCTGCTTCTCCTTTTCCAGGGTGCTCAGCAGCTCCTGCTTTTCCTTTTCCGCCTTCTGCTTGGTAAATTCCAGCCGATCCTCCGCCTGACGCTCGGCCTCCGCCCGCTGGAATTCCGCCTGCCAGCGGTACTCCTGGAAGGCCTTCTCACTGTCGGCAAGCTGGGCTTCCAGTTCCTCCCGGCGGGCGGTTTCCTCGGCCAGCTTGGCCTCCGCATTCAGCTGGGCCTGGGTCACCTCCTCAATGATGACCTTCCGCACCTCCACGTCGGGGATATTGTAGTCGGTGACAATTTCCTCCTGGATTTTCTTGATGAACTTGGGTTTTGTGATTTTTTTCCGCTTGGGGGGAATTTCGCTGAGCTTCCGGGGGTCGGCCTCCAGAAGGCTCTTGAACACCGTGTAGTTGGTAATCAGGTTGGAAAACAGCTGAATCTGGTATTCCTCGTCGAATTCCAGGGGGGTGTCCCGCTCCTCGATGGAGTAGCCCACCTCATCGTAGCTTTCCAAAAACTGCCAGAGCCGATAGCACACCCGGTAATCCGGATCTTTCATAATGGTGTTGGTTCGCTGGATGGGACTGCGCACCCTGGCGCAGCCTTTCATAAGATCGCAGAAGGCGCTGGTGCGCAGAGCCATGACCATTCGCCGCACCCGGTCGATGCGCATAAAGACGGACATGTTGTCGCTGTCGTTTTCCGCGAAGCTCTGGGTATTTTTGACCTTCATTTCCAGCTTGTACTCGATCTGCTCATAGGCGTCGTCCACCTTGCTGTGCATTTGCAGGGTGTTGCAGGTCTCGTCGCCGGTGGACCAGAAGATCACGTCCGTGCGCTTATCGATGAAGGTGACCAGCCGCTGGATCAGGTGGTAAATGAACCGGTTCTCGTACAGGTCGTAGGTTTCCTCCACGGTCACGTTCAGTATTTTGGTGGGCTGAATTTCCCCGTCCTTGCTGCTGGCAATGAACTGGGTGTTCATGCTCAGATGGCGGACGCTGTCGGCGGTGATCTTCCGGGCCAGAGCCACGGGCACCACCTCTTCGTTGCTGGTAACAAACCGCCGGGGATGCTCAGTGATCCGGTTCAGGGCATCCAGGCTTTCCTCGATGACCCCCAGCCACCGCTCGTCCACCTGCTTATGCAGGACGGTGTGGTTCTGCCGCAAAGTGGTGCTGCCCGCCTGAACCATTTCGAAAAGGTATTGGAAATACCGGTCGTTTTCCAGGGTTTTTCCAACCTTATTCACATATTTTAAGTAGAGATCGTTGATGGTTCCGGCCATAGCCGCACCCCCTGTGTGATGTGTTGAAATAACGTAGGGAAGCTCTGATTAAATCGGCAAGAGCTGGTAGCGAGAGATTTTGTCACGAATGAAAGTTTGAAAAGCGTAGGAATACTGTATGTATTTCAAGCTTTTCAAACTGCGCAGTCGGGGCAAAAGATCCGTCGCCCAGCCGCAGACGATTTATTCAGAGTTTCCTTAGAAAATCTTCGGAATACTGTGCTCCAGTAAACGGCACCACCCTACTCAAGTGTACACATCAGGCCTGTCGGAACGAGCTGACCCCGCAAAATGAGCATCACTTCCCCATCCTGAAGATAGAAATTTGGGCTCTCCTTGCTATTTTGGGGTATGCTTACACGGTTTCCATCCCGATAACCGACCGTATCAAAGAACGCCTGCGCCGCAGTGTACGCCTTCTGCCTAGCCTCCGCTTCCGGGATTCCTAAGACCTGGCCCAAGGTGATCTCCATCCCCGTTTCCGTGTCGAAGGTAACGCCGGAATAGGCCGTCATCAGCTTTCTCCATGTACCATCCTCCCCGGGAAGATTTCTCCGGTTCTGTGTGAGAAAACTCACTACCCGCCAATTGTTGCTCGCAAGTGCGCAATAATAGCTTTGAATCGCATCGCCATAGGCTACTGGCCAGTCATTTTCAAAGTAAAATCGCTTTTCATAGATGGTTTTCAGTTTTTCCACCCTGGCATTGTCCAGAGCTTCGTTGATTTTCGCCGCATTTTTGAAGGAGCCGCTGAGGATGGCCTGGAAATAGGTGCTTTGATGATACTCCGGACCGGTAATTCCGATTTTATTCCCGGATGCGTCATAATTCTGGGCTTGCAGAAGCACCGTGGTCTTTCCCTCGTCCACCGCAAGCGAGCGCAGTCTCGCCGGGCTGTTTTCGTTTCTGACCAGTGCAACACACTTGCTGACAGACCAGTCTCCTACCAGCTCACTTGCGATGGAGGCTACCTTGGGAATTTCCCCCGCAGCAGCAATAAATCCTTCTGCCTGGCAATAGCGAATTGTCCCGCTGTTGCAGCCGGCGATGCCTGCCGCCATGATAAATTTGCCCTGGCCGGAGATATTCACATCCACCAGACAATTTTCAATTACGCCTTCGCTGTATCCGGCAATTCCACCTATTGCGTTGTTGTCGTTTTCAACACTCACCGTGACCTGAGCTTCAAGGGTCAGGTTGCGGACGGCTCCTTCTGTCCCAATGGAAGCAAACAGACCCGTACACTGCCGGTCAGATTGGATTTTCAGACCGGTGATCTTGTAGCCTCTGCCATCCAGCGTTCCAGTAAAGCCGCCTTTGGCACTCCACCGGGAATAAGCAAAGCTTCCTTCTCCGATTGGACGCAGGGCAGGGGCATCCGTAAAATCCAAGTCCTGCATCAGGACATAATGGCCGCTCAAATCATTGCGAATGTTGTCCAAGTCCTCAAAACTGTTGATACGGATGTAGGATGGATCCACCGCCGCCGTTGATTGCTTGTTTTGCTTTAGTGTCGAATATTCCACTGTCACGGGGCACACCGTAGAAGCATCTCCACAAGTAATGGTAATCTCCGCCGTGCCGTTCCCCTGCGCCTTTAATAAGCCATTCTCGTCTACTGTGACAACCGACGGATCGCTGCTCTGAAAATAGCGTTTTAACGGGACATCCTCCGGGACAGTTCTGACGTATAGCAGATAGATTTGACCTTGCTCTATCAGCGTTGGCACTTCTTCCAGCAGGTAGACCTGTTCGCACACAATCTGAGCTGCCGTTGTCTCTGGAGGCGTTGTTTCCGATGCGGTAAGCTCCGTGACAGCCCTTTCCCCTGGGGCAACTGTTTGCGTCCAAGTAACCGTCGGCGTCGCTGCTTCTTTCAATCGATTGGCTGTCCGCAGGACGTTTATACACAGTGTTAACAGAAGCACGCCGCCCACGCCGAAAGCCAGCAAAGCAAGCAGCGTCTTTTTATCTTCCGGTCTGGCTTTCAATTCTGTAATTCTATGGGCAACGGTCGTCAGCCAGCCGCTCATGAACGGGCTGCTGTCCGATGCCTCACCCACTTTTTCCGTATTCTCCGCGGATTCTTCCGGAGCTTTCTTTTGAACCAAGCCTCTCAGGTCTTCCGCCAGCTCCTGCACCGTATGGTACCGTTCTTCTGGGGAGAATGCGCAGGCCTTCAAAACGATCTCCGATAACTTCAAACTGCCATTAACGGGAGCTGGAATTTCTTCGCCGGAAAGGCGCCTGTCCTGCGCCTCCTGCCGCTGAACCCCGCTAGGAATTTTCCGATTCAGGGGTAAAAACGGCAGCGTGTGCTCATTCATCATCCAGTACAGCACCATGCCCAGGGAATAAATATCCGCCGCGGTGCCGTAATGCTGTCGGTTGGCGACCTCCGGAGCCATGTAGCTATAGGTACCTGTCAGGGTTCCGGTTGCGGTCTTTTCCGAGATTTTCGCGATGCCGAAATCTCCCAGCTTAAAATGGCCGTCCTCCGTCACCAGAATATTTTCCGGCTTGATGTCCCGATGAATAATATTCCGTTCATGGCATCCATCCAGAGCGCCGCACAGATTCAAACCCAGCCGGATGACCATCCGTTCATCATAATGTTCTCCCAGCCAATGCTTTAATGGGGTCAGCAGTTCCATACGAATGTAGATGTCCCAACCGATACCGTCATCATGCTGAACTGTCTGCAAGTCCTGGCAGTGTACAATATACGGATTCTGGCTCAGCTCCTGCATAAACGTGTACTCTCGTACCAGTTCCTGCATCTGCTCCCGGTAGTGCTCCGTGATGCTGGTGCTGTCATAATTCTGGGTATACAGTTCCTTAATTTCCATCGGGTCTTGGGGAATGGTCAGCTTTTTCAGCGCCGCCCGTTCCACGGTACCATCCGGAAGAATGCGCTCAATTTCATACACACCGCCAAAGCTGCCTTCTCCTAGCAGCCTGACAACCATCCAACCGGGATATGTTACTCTTTCCGCTTCCTGTACCATGTCCGATTCCACCCACCGTTCTGTATTTTCGTCTATCAATGCTATTGGGTTATACACGCCTTCTCGGAAATCGTTACAGTCTTTTTATAAGATTATAAAAAATAAAACACTCCCGGTACCGGAATCCGGTATCAGGAGTGCAGATTTCCCTCTTTAGGAGCAATGACTTAGCGGAACAGGCTGCCATAAGCGTAGCCAAGCCTATAGAAAAAGCCCTTCTTTCCAGAATGACTTCTGCCGGTAACCCCATCGAAAATACCATGAAAAAAGCAGGTATTTCCGCCGCCAGCTACCGCATCCAATGCCGTGGCATCCAGTTCTCCGTCCTCCTGTACCTGACTGCGGCCATTCAGGAACTGCTCAGCCTCTTCAGCAGTCACTTCCACCCCTTCGTCCGCAAACTTCTTTACCAATTCCTCCGGCGTACCGGCTGCCTTCAGGCTGTTCAGGAAATCCTGATTCTCAAACAGTTCTTCCATCCGAGCCATGTTCTGATCGTTCATAAGTAATCTCCTTTTTGATGATTCATTTTCTTGCAGCGTTCGTATCCTATTGTTTGACCCCGTCGCTTGCTTGCAATGTTATATACACGCCTCTCGTTCATTTGTTACGGAATTCGAGCAAAAAATTCTTGCGCTTTTACGCAAACAATTCCTCCCAAGGACGGCCGTTATAGGTTTCGTCTCTGAGCATAAAGCCCTCATAATTGGTAACCCAGGAAAAGTCAAAATTCTCCAGGTCTAAAATCTGCACATTCCGGAACCCTGAAAACATGTAGCTCATATCCTCGACTTTTGATGTGGTGAAGCTTGTCAGTCTGAGCTTTATCATGTTCTCACAGTAGCCAAACATTCCCGACATATTTTTCACATTTTCCGTATTGAAGCTGCTAAGATCCAATCGTTCCAAGGCTTTGCAATCGTGAAACATGCCCTGCATGTTAACTACGTTCTCCGTATGAAAGTTGTCTACGTTCAGTTCTGTCAACGCAGAACACCCTAAGAACATGCTGCTCATATCTGTAACGCTGCTTGTATCAAAGTTTCTTAAATCCAGCCTCTCTATTTTTTTGCAAAACCCAAACATGTCTGTCATATCTGTAACGCATGCCGTGTCAAATGCGCTGACATCAAGGCTCTCCAGTTTATTACAATCATAGAACATAGCGTGCATATTGGTGACCTTTGCTGTATCCCAGCCACTTACGTCCAAGCGCTTAAGTGACTCGCATGAGCGAAACAGCGCACTCATACTTGTCACATTGGAAGTGTCAAAGTTCTTGACCCCAAGCCATTTTAGCTTTCCGCAGGCGAAAAACATTGCGTCCATATATGTAACCTGTGAAGTATCAAAATTGTCTACGCCCACATATTCCAGGCTTTCACAGTTGCGGAACATACCGCCCATGGATGTAACCTTTGAAGTGTTCAAGTTAAAATTCAAGCTAGTCAAATTTCCGCAATAGGCGAACATGTTGCTCATATCCGTCGTCTGCGAGGTGTCAAACCAAAGCCAGTTCTTTACCTGTATCAAATTGGAATACTGGGAAAATAAGCCGCTGCAATTTTCCGGTGCCAGAACCCCGCCTTCCTCCGCAATGTACATTTTGTAATCGCCTTTGCTGCCCGTAACCCACCCCAGGACGCTTCTGTCCCGTGCTTCTGACAGATCCCAGGCATCACTGGGTGCGTTTTCCAAGGTTTCCTGGAATTCTATCGTCTGGATCTCGTCCCGGAATACATTTCGCCCAAATACAGCATAACGCCCATTACCGCTGTAAGCCAAGAAAGCTGGATCTGCCTGTAGTCTGCCCTGGCTTTTCTGATTTTCCATAGGTACTGTGACCTCTGGTGCGTCTGCTAACAGTTTCGCTTTGTTTTTCTCCTTTTCCCCATTTCCAAGGAATGCACACAGGCAAACCGCCGCGACAAGAATCCACAGAAAGATTTTGCTTCTTACTTTCTTTCGCTTTTCGGGCGGTTTCTCGTCATCTTCTGTATGAAACTTTATCTTAATTCCCTGCCCATTCTTGGGGTGGAATTTTATCTTAAACCCCGTCCCATGCGGCTTTTCCCCGCTGCCGGGCAGATTCGTTACGTCTGCTTGCTCCCAAACGGTTTCTTCATCCGCCTCGCTCGTTTGCCGTCGCTGCCTGCACTCCCGCAGCGCCTGCTCCAGTTCCGCAGCCGACGCATACCGATTCTCTGGCAGGAATGCGCAGGCTTTCATCACCACTTTCTTCAGCTCGGGACTTCCATTCACCGGCTCAGGAATATCCTCTCCGTCAAATCTCCGATTTACTGCCTCCTGCTTCTGCAAAGCGGTTGGAATTTCCGGCGGAAGAGGCAAAAATGGCAATATACGGCAGTTCATCATCCAGTACAGCACCATGCCCAGGGAATAGATATCCACTGATGGGCCATAATGCTGCCGGTTGGCAACCTCCGGTGCCATGTAGCTGTTGGTACCCGCCTTGGTACCGCTGCCGGTTTTTTCGGATACCTTGGCGATGCCGAAATCCGTCAGCTTATAGTCTTCATTCTCGGAAACCAGAATATTTTCCGGTTTAATGTCCCGATGAATGATGCTTTTCTTCTGGCAGGCCTTCAATGCATTGCAGATATCCAGCCCAAGCCGGATAACCGTTTCTTCCTGATACTCTACCGGCAAAGCTTTTTTCAGTGGGCGCAGCAGCTCCATGCGGATGTACACCGTCCAGCCGATTCCACCCTCCTGCTGGACGTACCGGATATCATGGCAGGTTACCACGTTGCCGCAGCCGCTCAGCTCCTGCATCAGGCTGTACTCTTTCACCAGATCGCTCATCTGATCCCGATAATGGGCAGTAATGCTCTCCGTGCTGAAGGACTGAGAAAGCATTTCCTCAATTTCCGCCGGATCCTGCGGCACAGACAGTTTCTTTAAGGCCGCCTTTTCTGTCCGTCCATCCGGCAGCGTCCGCCGGATCTCATACACGCCGCCAAAGCTGCCCTGTCCAATTTTCCGCACCACTTCCCAGCCGGGAAATGAAACGCCATCAAACTGTTCGCTCATGTAGATACCTCCCTTACTTGGCACGCTGCGGTTATTTTGAATTCCGGCTGTCCGGCTGCTGTTCCGGATGGCGTTCGTATTGCACAGCCGCCGCAACCTGATCCAATGCAGATTCATCCAACTCCATTTCGTCAGACACTTCCCGTATCATAGCCGACAATGTATCATCCGGATTTACCAGTTTCTGGAAATCTGCCGCTCTTTTTAACATCCGGTCAACATCAAACCGCATATTCTGTCTCCTTTGCCGCAATTATGGCGATGGCCGAATGGTTATCTCCTCGTAAACCGCAGCGGGCGTCAACCAGCGTCTTCATCCGCTCCAGCCACGCAGCCGCCGTATCCATCGCATTCCAATTTAGCATTTCTGTCTCTGTAATCAGCTCCCAGAAACCATCGGAGCACAGCAGAAACCGATCTCCAGGACAAGGCTTCAATTCATTCAGCTCTACCTGAACCTCCTGCTCCGCTCCCAGAGCCCGCAGCAACCGGTTGCGCCCCGGATATTCTCGCAGCTGCGCCTGAGTGATTTCCCCTGAAAAAACAGCCAGCTGCGCCACACTGTGATCGGTAGACTGAAACACAATTTGCCCCTTTCGGAATTGGTAAAGTCTGGTATCCCCAATGGTAGCTGCCAGTGTTTGCTTTCTATCTGACCAAAGTGCCGCAATGGTCGTCATCATCTGCTTCCCGCTTTCATGCATATGAATAATACGCCTGTTTTCTTCTAAAACCGCATCGCAGAGAAGATCCTCGTCCACTGGAAACCGCAAAAGATTGGAAAGGTAAGAAACAGCGTCCCTCGATGCAACTTCTCCATTGCCCATTCCGCCCAAACCATCAGCAACAAGTGCCAATAGTTTTCCCGGCGTACCGATCACACGCACCGCATCCTCGTTGACAGTGCGCCCGCCGTGCTCTGAGTAAAAAGCCACATCAAAGTTCATTTCCGTTCCTCCACAATTGCTTTTCCCTGCGATATACGTTACCTCAACGGTGCCTCCTGGATTCGGCAGATAATTGCCGTTATATTATCCCGTCCGCCGCCGTCCAGTGCAGCTTTCAGCAATGCCTGAGCGCACGCCTCCGCTTTTGTCTGCTTAGACAGGATATCCGAAAGCATCAGGTTATCCACCATATCCGTCAATCCGTCGCTGCACAGAAGGTAGACATCCCCCTTGCGCAGATCATCCTTGATGATATAAGGCTCCAGTTGAACCTCCTCCGGATTCATGCCCAGGTGCTGGGTCAGCGGTGCCTTGCCGCCCGAAACCGATGGCCGGGCCGAAACGTGATCCTGGGACAGCTGGGCAAATATATGATCGCGCAGACGATAAATTCTGCTGTCGCCAACGTTGCAGGCATAAACATGGCTCCCGGAAAGATACAGCAGTGCCGCGGTGGTGCCCATGCGGCTGGCAAGCAGCTCCTGTCCTCTGCGGAAAACCGCACTGTTCAGTGCCTGTGTCAGATTGTTCAGGTATTTTCCCCCAGTCTGATAAAACCGCTTTGGCCGTTCCAGCTGATTCTGCATTTCCGATGCCGCGGCAAAGGAGGCCTGTTCTCCGTAGCTCTCCCCGCCCATACCGTCGAACACGCCGAAGCAGATGTCCTCCTGCAGCACCCGCTCCAGCAAAAGCGGATCGTGGGTGCTCTTGTGCTCTTCCTCCAGGCAGATGCCATTGAAGAAGAAATTGTCTTCGTTATTGCCGCGCCTTCTGCCAATGTGGCTGAAGCAAGCGGCTTGGAGTGCTAATGGCAACTGACTCCCCCCTTTTTGATTATTCTTCTATGTTCAGCGCTTTCAAAGCACCTCGCCGCAGGCTCGAGTGGATTCGAGTCTGCGGCTGAAGCAATTCTGTAAAAAACCGGAACTCACGCTTCCGTCAGAAGCAAAGCAGCCAAGTAATGTACAAAGTCCGACCCTTTACTTTTTCTATCAGTCAAAAGGATGGCAAATCTGTTTTCCCGCCCAGTAACCCAATCTGTACAGCGGGCCTCCTTTTTTATACTGCTTTTCATTTCCACATCCATGATAGAAGCCATGAAAGAAGCCAATATTAAGAATATGACCGCCGGCAACAGTATCCAATTCATCTTCTGATAGTTCCTGCGCCGGATGCAGCAGATTTTGGATGTCTTCCTCTGTGACATGAATGCCGCGAGTTTCCAAGAGTTCCACCATTTCGGGTACGGTCTCAACTTTTTCAATTGCTTCCGCAAGTTCGGTATCGCCTTCTAATGCTTCCAGCTTTTCAAATAATTCAGTATTCATTTTACGTCCTCCAATTATTTTTGACACTTATTGGCACCAAAACAAAGATTCTTTTTTAGCCATCTGTATGCGCAATATCCACCTATGCCAGCGATTGCTAAACCTCCAATAATGATAAGCGCACCAAGGACAACTCCTCCGCCTGCTACTTCATCCAAATCAGCTTCTGAAAGCTCGTCCTGCTGGCCTGACTGTGCTTCCTTATAGAGCTTCTGACAGGTATCAAAATCCATCTCAACGCCTCTGTCCTTTAAGCCATTTTGCAGTTCTTCCGCAGACTGGACATTACCCAGCCATGTAGTATCTTCCTGCGTAAAAATGCTCTCCAACTTCTTCATTGCCTTTTGTGTCTCGGGGTTTTCCATTTGCTTTTCCAGCTCTGCTCTTTCTTCATGAGTCAGTTCCTTGACAATACTCTCGTCAAACATAAACTTTCCGTCCATAAATATATCTCCTTTTATTATTTGGTGTATTATTTACTTTTTGCGAAATATATGATTTCGATAGTTCAATTTTGCCTATAACACTTATCTTACATTTCGCCTAAGAAGCGTTTTGCGGGCTACCTAATTACTTGTTTAGCTTCGCTTTTGACATTCTGTGCTTTTACGGCACTTATATAATGCGATGATTAGCATCGTTGTCATGAGTGCCGTTGCCCAAATCGAACCGCACCCGCCCGACACGCCGTCCAGATCACCCTCATTCAGTTCCGTATCGGCTTCCATTGCTTCCTTCGCCTTCTGAAGATCCTCCGGGACAACCTGAATGTCGTAGCGGCTCAAAACCGCCGAGATATCCTCCAGCGTCTCCGCAGCGTCCAGCTCCGCCAAAAATGTCGGATCCTTCAATAGCTTTTCCAGCTTCTCTTCCATGGTTGTTAACACCTCTTCGTAAATAATCTGGGCAACGCTTTATTGATTCCGGCCGTCTCAATCATCACTCTTGCCTTGCGCTATTGTATACACGCCTTTCTTCCGTGTGTTACAGGTTTTTTGAGATTTTTTCAATTATTTTATTCGCTTCCCTCGGTTCTGCCCGAACATACACAATTGCCGGGAACAGGCATAAAGCCCATCCCCGGCAAAAGCTGCTTTTATTGAGATTCCTGCTGATCCGTGCGAAGATTACCCATCACTTTTTATCGTCCTTCTTTTTGACCGCCGGATAGAAATTGATCAAATTGGACTGCTTTGCATAGTCCGTCTCCCGTTTACACAGCCGATAGGAGTATTTATCCTCGTACTCTACCCGTTTCAGGCTCTGGACCCCGGCGAAAGCAAGATGCCCGATATATTTCAGGCTCTTTGGGAAGTAAATATCCTCCATCTTTTCACATCCGGAAAATGCCTGCCGCTCAATTCGCTCCACGCTGCTTCCCAGATGAAGGCTTCGCAGGCCGGTACAGCCCTGAAACGCACCCTCGCCGATGATGTGACAATTCTCCGTGAATGTCACATCCCGCAGCGATGTGCAGTCCGCAAAGGCATACTCATACACGTCCCCGTCGATTTCCACCGCCCGCAGAGAATCACAGCCCACAAAGACATAGCTGCCCATCTCCGTGACGGCATGGGGGATATTGGCACTCCAAAGGGAGGTGCAGCCCTGGAACGCATAGCTTCCAATGGTATTCAGAGACGCCGGGAAGGTGATCATGCCCAGAGCCGTGCATTTTGAAAAGGCGCTGTCACCAATAGATCTGAGCTCCGAACCGAAATTCACCGTCTGTATTCCCGTCAGGTCGCCGCAGGCAGCCTCTCCAATTTCCCTCACATTCAGTGTCAGCACCGTAACGTCCTTCAGCGCTTCCGTCAGAGATTTCTCTGTCTTTAGGCGGCTGGTGAGGACACCACCGCTGATCTCCAGCTCATTATTGGCGTACAGAATGTATTCTGAGCCATCGGAGAGCCTTCCCTGACTTTTCAGGCTCTTTTGAGATTCTCTTCTTTCCACTCTTTCGCTTTCCGGCCTGGTATACTCCAATTGCGGAAGGGCGTTCTCTTCCGGTTGACGTGTTTTCAATCCGCCGCATCCGGGAAGCAACGTAGCCGCAACCAAAAGCAGCGCAAGCAGTCTTCTTTTCATAGGTCATTCCCTCTTTGGCTTGTCATTTTTACAGCGTGATCAGCCGAACGGTATGGAAGCGGTACTCGTCATCTGCAATTCGCATCTCATCCCCGTCTTGCAGCTTCATCGACTTTCCCGCCTCCAGCGCCTGTCCATTCAGCAGAACGCAGTTATCCTGCTTTGGCTCCAGCCAGGCGCCGTCTGCGTCCTTCCAGAAGTCCGCGCAGCTGCGCCAGGGGCTGCACCCATCCAGAACGGTTGCATTTGGATCTTCCGCAAGGAATTCCCGCCTGTCACCGGTACCCAGGATAAACGCTTCTTTTCCCTTCAAATAGGCTACGCTGCCCTGCTTGCGCAGACTTGCCGCCCGACCGTCAAAGGCTGCCAGCAGCCAGGTTCCCGCCAAATTCAGCCAAGCGACATCCTCGATCTTTACTGTCTGCCCCTTTTCCATCATCTGGCCGTTCAGCCAGGTTCCATTCAAAGAATCGCAGTCCCGGACGTAATGCTCCCCTTTCAGAGTAAATAACTCCACATGCCGTCGGCTCATACGTCCGTTATTCGGGAACGGAATATCACACTGATTCACCTTTCGGCCAATCAGTGTCGCCTGGGGCTTTCCCCGGAACGCCTGTCCTGTGTGAAGCTCCACGATCAGGAGCTGTTCCTTTTCCTGGAATACAGGTTCATCCCGAATGGTTTTCTCGTCATCGTCCTCTGTCAGGTCTCCTCCATGCTGGATTGCCAGATATGCGCACCGCTCCAGCTGTGCTGTCGCGTCTTTGTAGTCCCCCAGTTGTTCCAGCTTCTTCCGTGCCGCCTCATAGTTTCCGCACTCCATTTCCTGAAGTGCCTGCTGATAGAGTGCCTCCTGCTTCCGGAGTTCTTCCTGACGAATAGTCTCCAGCTTTTCCTTGCAGCGCAGTTGCAGCATATCGCAGTCTCGAAAAGGCACAAGTTGTGCGAGCAAGCGTTCGGCCTGGGTGAATTCCTCTGCCGAATCACCCTTCTCCAGCAGAGTTGCAGCCTCGTCATAGGCCTGTTCCTTTGCTTCGTCGCTGAAATCCAGGCAAATCTGCCAATAATGGAAGTGTTCATTCCCTATTCGGATTTCATTTCCATCCGCCAGTATCGCCGTCCCGCTCAGTCTCTCATCATCAACGTAGGTTCCGTTTTTAGAGCAGTCCACGATTTCGGCATTGCCGTCTTTTAGAAGGATATCCGCATGGTGTCGGCTGATTTTGTGGTCAGCAAAAAGATTCTGTCCCCAGGGATAATTTCTGCCCAGGTGAAGGCATTCCTCGCAAACTGTTCGCTGCTCACCGGTGGCGTCTGCCTTCAAAATGTGCAGGACTCCGGCTTTGCGCAGTTCCTCCATTTCCTTCGCCGAAACCGGCAAATAAGTATCTGCGTTGGCTTGTACAGTCATTCCAACGGGAATTTGCGCTGTCTCGCCAGGTTTCAGGATGTTCTCTCCCAAAGTGACTTGACCTGCGCCCCGGTTTTCTAGCACGATCGCGTCATCCTGAACCTCCAGAACCGGCCCAGGCAGCTGCTGTCCCGGTGTCAAGATCACTTTGCCCCCACGAGAAAACAAGACTCTTCCGCTTTCTATACAGATTGCGTATATCTGCTTTTGGAGCTCTTTTTTTACTTCTCCCTGTATTTCTCCACCTGTTTCCCTGGGTTGCAGTACCACTGGTGCCCCCTGACACTGCGCCATAACCGCAGCACCCGCTACCATGGATGCCCAGTTTTTATCCGGCTGTTCATACAGCCGCAAATATTGTGTTCCGGACAGTTGGAGCTTGATTCCGCCTATCAGTGGGAAGTCCTCCAGCAGCAGCGGAAGCATGGGCTTTTGATCCTCCACCTGATAAGTCATCTCATTTTTGCAATTGTGAGAACAGCAATAGTCCGGCGTAATCGCCGCCAGGAACAGCGTGCATTCCTCCAGCTTCTTTGCGATTGTCTCCGGCCACTCATCGCCAATACTGATCCCATCGTCAAACCATATCCGATAGCCCAATTCCGTCAGCCGTTCGATCAATGGATATACCCGCGCGCCGTCCTTGTGGCAGTAGCTGAAAAACACAAAGGGTTCCTGTCCTGAATAGGGAATTGCTCTGCATTTCATCGTTCTTCCTCCCTCATCGGATATCAAACAGCGCCGCTGCACCCACGGAATCCAGGGCGGCTCTAGCCTGCTCCGACAGCATTTGCAGCACCATTTCTTTTCCCTTTTGATCCACAGATCGCTGCACAACCAGCATTGCCTGAATATGCGCATTGGATAGATAGGTAACCTTTTCCAAATTCAACACAATATCCATTTTCACGGAAGCCAGCGCGTTCAGCTCATCCAGGAGAACAAAGGCCGTATCATTCCGCAGTTTTCCGCCCAGCTCCACCAGAACACTATCCTCGGACAGCGTCTCTTTCATCCAACACAGCGTTTCCCCGTTTTCCTTCAGGATAATCTGATCCTCTTTCATTTCCGTTGTGAAGCTCATCCGTTCTCCTCCGCAAGCTGTCGCTTTGCCATACTGTAAAACAATCCCTTCTGCGCCATCAGGCTCTCGAAGGTGCCCTCTTCCTGGATTTGTCCCTTGTTGAAAACCAAAATCCGATCACAGTTCTGGACGGTGCTGAGACGATGTGCAATCACCACCCGAGTCACATGCATTTCGTCCAGGCTCTTGCATACTTTTGCCTGCGTCAGATTATCCAACGCACTGGTCGCCTCGTCAAAGTATAGAATCTGCGGTCTATTCATAATGGCTCTGGCAATGAGAATTCTCTGCTGCTGGCCGCCGGAAATGGTATTGCCTGACTCACTAAGCACCGTCTGAACCCCCATGGGCATCTGTGCAATGTCCTCTTTCAGCCCCACGGCCTCAATGACCTCATTGACTGCCTTCATGGTGGGTTTTGCACAGGTAATCGTAATGTTATCGTATATGCTTCCTGCAATCAGTCTGCCGTCCTGGAGAACAACGCCAAGATTCCGACGCAGGGAATGGGCATCCAAAGCAGAAATATTCTTCCCGTCATACCGGATTTTCCCCTGCGTAGGCGCTTCAAACCCCAACAGCAGCTTCAGCAGCGTGGACTTTCCGCAACCGGAAGGCCCCACAATGGCCACATATTCCCCGGGGCGAATCTGCATGGAAATATCGCTCAGTACATTTCCCGCCTCCTGGCTATAGGCAAAACTCACATGCTCCAGTTCAATGCCGCCTTTCAAGGACTGAACGATCTGTTTTTGCCCATCGTCCTCCGGCTGGGCTTTCAAAAAAGGCTTTAGCCTGGTATACGTTGGCTTCAGCCGATAGATTGTCAGAGTACCCTTAATCAGCTCGATCAGCGCCGCCGAGAAGGTACCAAAGGCGGAATTGAAAGCCATAAAATTGCCCACCGAAATGGTTTGATTTTTTTTGACAATGATGTAGTACAGCACCATGGAAAACAGGTAGCTGACAATATCCGTTAAACTCTGGGACAGTGCCAGAATCCTGTTTTCCTGAATTTCGTATTTCTGCTCCTGAGTGAAGGGAATCAGGTATTCCAAAATGGCCCGTTCCTCCGCACCCGCCATACGGATTTTATCAATACCTCCTAAATACTGATACAGCTTTGCCATGGCCTTGCCGCCGGCATCCACCTGCAGCGCTTCATAGCGCAAAGAGCGGGTTTCCAGGAATGCGCTCAGCAGTGTAAAAATCAGCGTCATCAGCAGTGCCCACAAGGTAAGCTTTCCCGAGTATTTAATCATCCGCCACAGGTAAAACAGTGAAAAAACCATACCGAATCCGGCACCGGTTATCTGCGTCACCACCTGACCCGCGGCGGGGCCGGCTTGGCCTAGCCTCTGCGCCAGATCACCGCTGTCATAGTTTCGGAAGAAGCTCTCCGGCAGCTGGAAAATCCGCCAATACACAGCATTCTGCAAATCATAATTTACACGGCAGGAAATGGTGTACTCCGTCAGCTTCTTGACCATGCTGAAAAAGACATTTCCAAGCATAAAGCTTCCGATCAGTACACACAGCTGAATCACCATGCTAAAATCGCCAAGCGCAATGTATTCATCATAGATTTTCTGATTCAGCGTTGGAAGCAGAATGCCGATCAATGTGCTGGTCAGCCCCAGCAGCACCAAAGCTACAACGCCCCTACCCGGGATGCTCTTTTTACAGAATCGGTATAGCTCTTTTCCCGCAAGGCTGGTTCTGGGAAGTGCCCGTCCGATACTGTAAGCCTTCGGTGAAATCCCAGCGGCGACCTCTGCAGTAACCGGTGCTTCCCGCTCTCCATCATAAAGGACGTATTTCTTTCCTTTTTTCCGGTACAGCGCAACCGCCCTTTCCTCCTGTGTACCAAGGAGCACACCGCATTCCTGCTGATACCATTTCTGCTCCAGCACTACCTCCCGACAGGTGAAATTGGAAATTCTAGCTACATCCGGAATGCTCATAGCCTGTCCACAGCAGGAAAGAATCCTCTGTTCCGCCGCAATTTCAATTCCCGCAGCCTGGCACCCTTTTGCGATGATCCGATAAATATCCGATCCCTGCACGGGAGCCGCTTCCTCCGGCTCTGCAATGCTGATGATGGTAGCCGCTGTCTGTCCGGATACCACTTTCTTGGCTATCTCTGAATGGACAATAAAGCCCTCATCCTTCAGGGATTGAGCCAGGTAGAATTCCTCCAGGCAGCGTTCAAAACCCTCTTCTTCCAATTTGGGAATCCCACAGCGACGAATGAAATTTCGCTTCAACGGCATGGTACTGCCGTCCGGTATCAGCTTCAATTCCGCAAAGCCGGATTTTGGTACGATCAAAAATTTCCAGATTTCAAAGGCCGGATTCTGATAACAGTAGGATGGAAAAAATTCCCCCTCTGCCAATTCCGCAATCTTTTTTCTTCGTTCAATGATTCCCTTGTTTACCGGCACCAGGTAAACAAGGACGCCGCCTTTCATTACGCGGTATGCGTCTCGGATACTCTCTGTCAGCAATGCTTGCGGGCTCTGCAGCTGGAGTTCAGTCTGCCCAGAGGAGAAGTCATCCAGCTTGATATCAAATTGACCTGCCATATTTCCCCTCCGTTACGCATTGGCAAAGGATCGGTAGAAGCCGTCCTGCTCCAGTAACTCTTTATGGGTGCCCCGCTGCACAATCTTTCCGTTTGCCATAGCAATGATCTCATTGCAGTCCCGCACGGCGCTGAGCCGGTGCGCCACCACAATACAGGTACAGCCCCTGGCCCGAATGTTGTCCAGCACCTGTTTTTCCACAATGGGATCCAGCGCGCTGGTAGCTTCATCCATAATCAGGATCGTCGGGTTGGTCGCCAATGCTCTGGCAATTTCCATCCGCTGCCGCTGGCCACCGGATAAATTGGCGGCGTTTTCCGTCAACATATAGTTAAAGCCGCCGTTTTGGCGCATGATGAAATCAAAAATACACGCATCCTTCGCCGCCTGTTCCAAATCCTCTTCCGAAACAGCCGGATTCCACATAGACAGATTGTCCCGAACAGTTCCAGAAAACAGGGTTATTTTCTGACTGACGGTAGAAACGCTGGCATTCATAATTGCCTTTGGAATTTCCGCAGTGGGCCTTCCATCCATCAGCACCTGACCCTGCCAGGGCTGATACAATCCGCTGATCACCTTGGATATGGTGGATTTACCACTTCCGGAAGCTCCGATAAACGCGACGGATTCTCCGCTATTCAGTGCAAAGTGAAAGTCCTCAATCAGCGGTGGCTTCAATCGGCTGTAGCCAAAACTCACATCCCGCAGTTCCACCCTTCCGGACAGTTTGCCACCCAGGACTTGTCCAGTCTGCTGAACCAGATAGCAGGGATCCACATCGTATTTTTCAATATCCTCCACCCGACGGATATTGGACTTGGTAACCTGTAGGCTGCGGATAAAGCCAACCACCGCATTGATAGGTTGACAGAAGGAGTCAAACAGAGCATTGTAAGCCGTGAGCATGCCCATCGTCAAATCGCCCCGAATGACCAGATAACCGCCAATCAGCAGCAGAGCCACATCCGACAGCTTGCCGACTGCATCCGGAATGCCGCCAACCATCTGCTGGAATCGATTCAGCTTCTGATCCAGAACGGCATTTTTCGCCTGGTGACCCAGAATACGGGCACTGTACTCCGCCTCCACACCGGATGCCTTGATTGTATCCGTAATGGTCAGCCCCGCACATACCGCACCGTACAGCTTACCGCCGGTCATCTGCATTTTTACAGAAGCTTCCGCCACCGTTTTATTGCTGAGAAGAACGATTCCCACGCAAAGCACTACATTGACAATGCCCACGATGGTCATCTGCCAGCTGTACAAAACCAGCACCACCAAATAGAATACAGCAATCAGAATATTCAGAAAGGTCTCAGCAAAATCTCCCGCCAGGAAGCTGTCTACATCCTTATTATTCTGAATTCTGGACACCAAGTCGCCGGTATATCTTTGGTCAAAGAAAGTAATGGGCAGTTGAAACATATGTGTCAGAAAACGAGTGCCTGACACTGTGCACATTACGCTTTTCAGCTTTTGCAGAAGCAGGCTTCGATAATAGGACAGTGCCATTTTGAATACCACACAGCTGCCCATGAATACCAGAATTTTCGTCAGCCAATCTTTATAGCCATTGCAAAGCACATCATCAATAAAAGTCTGAGACAAAACCGGCAGAATCAGGCCTGGGAAAAACAGCAGCACACCCACATAAACCAGCTTGGCAAGCACACCCATCCGCCCCTTTAGGCGACGCTTCAGGAATGGGAAAAAGGAGCCCTGCTTTTTTTCTTTTTTGAAATCGGCCGTCGGTGCAAACGTCAGCACGATGCCGGTAAAGCCCTCGTCCAGCTCCTGCATAGTCAGCTTCCGATGGCCCACGGCCGGATCATTTAAGTAAGCGTATTTCCCCTTGATTCCCTCAAAGACCACAAAGTGATTAAAATTCCAGTGGATAATAGAGGGCACAGGCAGTTTCAGCAGTCCATCCAGTTCCTTGCGATATCCATGGCACTCAAAGCCGTACTTTTTTGCCGCACGCATAATATTGCCGGCCACACAGCCATCCCGGGATACCCCGGTCTCAATCCGCATTTTTTCCAGCGGGAGATACTTCCCATAGTAGGCAAAAATCATTGTCAGCGATGCCGCGCCGCATTCCGTCGCTTCCATCTGGAATACGGATGGCGTTTTCGCATAGCCGCTCATTTTTTCCCCTCCCACAGTTCAAACAGCTTTTCAAACAGCTTCTCAATGGGCTTTACCTGCTTGGTAATGATTTTCACACTGCACATGTCTCGGTTGTTAACCGCCAACTGGTCTCCCTTGGCATTTGACCAGAAATAGCCGCTTACCGAAGTGTCGCTGGGATATAGCTCACAGGTAACTGCCGTAACCGCCTTTCCGTCAGAGGTAAAACTCTTGTCCAAATTATTTTCGCTGCCCAGCACCTTTTTCTGGGCGCTTTGGGAGGCAGCACCCGCATCAATATTGATAACCCGTCCTACCATATGACCATAGCTTTTGCTATCGGAAGAAGACAGCGAAATATAGGCATTGTCTCCCCGCTTAATTTTCTGTGCATCCGTTGTCACGACATAGCATACCACTACCTGCTGGCTGTCTGTATTGGGCGAAAGCCGAAGGACTTCACTGTTGGGCGTGATAATGCTGCCCTCAGGGGCCACAATTTCTCCCACAAATCCCACCTGATCAGAACAGATCTGCACGGTCTCCTTACGATCCTTTTCTACCTCCATCAAAACGTCATTCACATAGACCTTATCTCCCCGGGCCACAAACACATTCGTGACCGTCCCCGCTGTGTTGGAATACACAGCATTGGTGCCATCCGGGCTTGTTACAATACCGGTGGCAGTCACCGTCATCGGAATTCTGCCAATAAAGGCCCAAATGATCGTCACTACAACAATCAGCGCAGCGCCCACCAATGCCAGCCAGGATATCGGAGAAGAAATTTTTAGCATCGTGTCCAGCTGATCCGGGGAAGAAATCCGCTCCAACGCTGACTTTCTATACAGTTCTGCCATAGTAACCGCCTCTTTCTATTTCTCAGATTGAATGTATCCTTTCATTTTCTGGAGCGCACGATAAAGCTGAACCCGGACATTAACCGGCGTCATCTCCAGCCTCTTGGCAATTTCATCGGTGCTCTTTCCAAGAAAGTATTTTGAAATCACAATTTCGCGCTGCTTCTGCGGCAAACGCTCCAGCGCTTTGGTCAGTGCGCTACGCTCCTGCTCCATTTCTATCGCCTGCTCCAAGGGTGCATCATCGGAGGGCGTAAAATCCATATAATCCTCAATATCTTCAAAGCACCGCCTGGAACGCAGATAATTTTTGTATCTGCTGTTGACAATGACATACAGCCAGGTTTTTCTGGATGCCTTTTGCGGGTCAAAGGCAGTGTACTGGCGAAAGCAGTATTCGAAAATGTCGGCAGTCAAATCCTCCGCATCCTGTGTATTGTTCATTTTCCCGCAAAGATAGCGAAGAACCGGCTGTCTGTACTCCGCATAAAAGGAATCGAATGAACCGACTTGTTCCGAAGGCACCAGTAACATTTACATTTCCCCTTTGATTTTTTAGGGTTATGCTCTTGACACGCATGAGTTGGAACGCAAATTACACATTATTATCCAATTGGTACTTGCAAAATAATTGTCCAAGAGTTACAATAAAAAATGTAAAAAACTGTTATATTTTGTCTGGTTAGCAAACTGTACTTTTTCATCCGTTGCATTCCTGCGCCCACCGCAAAAAGGTGCTGTGGGTGACTCCCAACTCTCTTGCTGCCGCCCTGGCGGATATTTTCCGATCCAGCCACTGCTTTTGGATTTCGCAAAATGCCGCAGGCCGCTCCAAGGGTTTTCGGCCGAACCGGACACCGTTTTGCTTTGCTGCGGCGATCCCCTCTGCCTGCCGCTGCCGGATGAATTCCCGCTCCGTCTGGGCTACATAAGATAGAAGCTGCAAAACAATATCCGCAATCAGTGTCCCTGTTAGATCCCGGCTCTGCCTGGTGTCCAGCAAGGGCATATCCAGCACGACAATGGCCGCCTGTTTTTCCTTGGTGATGATCCGCCACTGCTCCAGGATCTCCTCATAATTTCGCCCCAAACGGTCGATGCTCTTGATAACAAGGGTATCGCCGTTTTTCAGTTTCCGGACCATCTTCTTGTAGCTCTTCCGCTCAAAGTCCTTCCCGGATTGTTTATCCATGTAGATTCGGTTTTGGGGAATCCCAAACTCCCGCATCGCAATGAGCTGCCGCTGTTCGTTTTGCTCTCTTGTAGAAACACGGATATACCCATATTCCATAATACAAACCTCCAATTTATCGGTATTCGGATAAATTGTAATACAGTTTGCTAACCCTGTTGTATGATATGGATAGTGGTATATCACTAATATAGCATATTATTTTCCGATTAGTGAAGTATCACTAATATTGAAAATCCGAACGATGTATCATAGCAGTGATAAATCGCCCGGAGGTTTTTATGGATACAAGAGAAGCCATCGCAAATCGTATTCGCCAGTTGTGCAAAGAACGTAAAATCACGCCCAATGCGCTCAGTAATATTTCCGCCGTTCCTCAGGCTACAGTCAAAAGCATCCTAAACGGAGAAAGCAAAAATCCAGGAACAGTTACGATCAAAAAGCTCTGCGATGGGCTGGAAATTACGCTGGGTGAATTTTTCTCCACAAAGGAGTTCGATGAACTGGAACAGGAAATAAAATAAGTGCCAGCAGACCGGTATCAACCCGGCACTGCTGGCACAAAACTCAATATGAAATATCTCTGATATAAACAAAAAATCCGAACCCATTCCCCACAGGGAAAAAGTTCGGATTTCTTTGTTTTGGTGGACGATATAGGACTCGAACCTATGACCTTCCGCACGTCAAGCGGATG
>OLHG01000674.1_pt1 | contig 23656 bp, 10 predicted proteins | sample 1605971 | NCBI WGS metagenome assembly OLHG01 (sample SAMN03283289) | human gut metagenome | biome: human-associated habitat; material: feces | host: Homo sapiens | place: Peru | collected 2012 | reverse complement strand
CTATCAACTGGTTTGGATTTGATAGAACAGAAATTTCAAAATTATATAGAATGAAATTATTACTTGAAAAAAATTATGAATTAAACAATCTTATCATCCATGCAGACAAATAATTTCTTTTATATATGCTGTTATAGCAGCATGTCATATAAAGAACAGGGATAGCCAAATCGTAGGGGCTTTCTTGATTCAACTTTGTTTTTGTTATTATTTATCTTTCCTAGCTAAAATGAATGATGCCCTTAGTATTATACTAAGTTGGAATCTAAGCTTAATCTTGTCTCTTTTTGTAGGTGGAAGCATAGGAGGCATTATTGGGGAGCATATAAAAACAAATGATAAAAGGACTGTCGGATATTGGCTATATCTTGCTTTTGCAAATATTGCTGTATTAATTTTGGGGGTTCTTTTCTTAATATTTAGTTTGTAGATTATGAAAATGATTTTACTTTCGATGGTAATGCTACTAGGTAGTGTTTCATCAATGGCTCAGAAAACATTTGACAAGTGTGTTGTTGGCTACAGTTATGGTCAAAAGGCTGTATGTGTTGAAGGCGACAATGGAATCTCAGTTGTTGTCTCAAAGAAAGATGACAATAAGGTATTGAAGCATCAGGAACTTCATGTTATGGTTATTAACAATGGACAAAGCACTTTTAATTTCGACCCAACCAAAATAATTGTTGAGGCTACAAATAAGGGGAAGTCTGAGACTTGTTCTGTTTATACTTGTGATGAATGGGTGAAAAAGGAAAAAACAAGAATCCTTCTTTGGGGTCCTAACAATACTGAGACTCAAGCCGTGAAGACTGAGGTTAGTAGCTCAAATGGTCAGAATACGACAATAGAAACAAAAGCTAATATAAGGACAGGTGCTAATGATGAGGCACGTGCTGAGGCAGAGGCGAATATTAATGCTAAATATTTCAAGCGTGTTACAATTCTTGCAAGGCAGACGCAGCAGGGCATGATTGTGGCAAAGAACCCAAAGGCACAGAATATGATAGTCAAAGTTCCTGTAAATGGAAACACTTACGTCTTTGACTTCTCTAAGGAATAGCATTCTTTGCTGAGGCTACGGATGCAATCTTTTCGCCGAAGCGTTGTTGAAATTAAAATATAAGTCGTAAATTTGCAAAATAATGGTAAGTAAGTCTGTGAAAGAGCACGATAGGCGTTCTAAGTTAAGCGATTACTTGTACGGCGTATCGAACTTGCTCATAAGTGGTGTAGGAATCGGAGGCTTGTCCCCATTGATAACGGGAAAAGAGATGACAACCTCCAATTATATTTGTGCGGCAATAGGCTCGTTGGCGGCTATTGTGTTTGCGTATTGTGCCAATAGAATAATGAAGTATAACGATAAATATTAATAGTTATGGATTTAATGACATTTATATTCTCTATAGCTCTTGCTATAGGTGGAGGAATGGCTATTTGGTTTAATACCAAGTCTGGCCAGAAATGGATAGACAGTCTCTAAGTTGTTACGAAATAAAGGCTCATTATAAGGGTAAAATGGACTATAATGACTGATAAAAATTAATGAATTGTTTAGAAAAGATTGCTGAAAGTCCGATAAATAAGATGTTTGTATCTTTGCAGTATCAACGTTATAAAAATCGTCATTTTAAGTTCAAAAAACGCCCAAAGTACCGATATATAGGTATTTGTCAAGGTTTTCGCATCCAATCCATCAGTAATAAGAACTATGCAGAATTATCACTTTTTGCGTAGAATGAAGCGAAATGTTTATAAATAGTTTAGGAAATATGGCAACATTTAAGGTAGTCGTACAGTATAAGCGTTCAGATGGCTTTTATACAGTTTACATCAGGCTGACCCATAATCGAAAGGTTATGTTCGTAAAGACGGACAAAATGGTTAATGACAAAGGTATCGTGAAGGGAACTAAAGATGTCAAAGATACATTTGTCATCAATGAGCTGATGCCCATTATCAACAAGTGGTACGACAAACTGAACAAGGTTGATTGTTCCAAATGGTCAGTGTCGGAAGTGCATAAATATCTCCAACAAGAGAACGAGGATATAGATTTCTCCGCCTTTGCTAGAGAATACATCGATTCCTTGCGAGACTCGTTGCAACCTCGTTCAATCCTAAATTACGAAAACTCCTTGAATAGTTTGGAAGCTTTCACTGGCTCCAGTAAAATAATGTTTAGACAACTGACAACGCTTCTTGTTTCAAACTGGATTAAATCCCTAAAAGATTTTCGTTCCTGCAAGTTTGTATATCCACTTTATATCAAGCGCATATTCAACGAGGGATTGAAGAAGTACAATGACTACGACAATGACATTATACTTGTCAAAAACAATCCTTGGCAGAAAATTGTGATTCCCAAGTTGGAAAGACCTGAAAAGAAAGCCATTACCATGGAGGAATGCCGTGTGTTCTTTTCCTTGATGCCCAAGAAAAAGTCCTTGATACTCACGATTGATGTATGCAAGATGATTTTGTGTTTGGCAGGAATCAATGTAGCAGACCTATATTCAATGAAAAAGAAAGATTACTTTGATGGGATTCTCCACTATGAGAGAAGAAAGACGAGGACAAAAAGGGAAGACCATGCCTATATTGAAATGAAAGTGCCCGACATGCTTCTGCCTACCATGGAAAAATATTTTTCCACCCAGGATGACGAGTTTCTGTTTTACTTTCATAAGCGAAATCCTTTAGGAACGCTTACTTCCAAGTTGAGCCGTAGTTTGAAGGAACTATGCGAGATTTTACATATAACTGGTAGCCAATACACTCCTTACACCTTTAGGCATACTTGGGCGACCATCGCACAGAACGACTTGGGGGCAAGCTACGAGGAGATTGGCTTTGCCATGAACCACATCAGCACACACAAGGTGACGATGGGCTACGTGAAGCCTGATTTCTCTCGGGCGTGGGAACTAAACGAGAGGGTGGTGGAGAAGATTTTCTTCACCAACGACAAGAGCAAGCGACTGGAGGAGCACCATCTTCCAACCTTTGACAAGGTGGAGGAAAAGTTTGAGTTGTGTGCGGACGCTTACTTCATGGGTGAGGTGGTGGCTCATGTGGATGGCAAGGGCTACCACGACACTGATGAGATTATTGACCAGCTCATGGACTCCATCAAGGACGGCGTGCCCGACAAATGCACCATCCAAATCAAGGTGGTGAACATGACCAAAGGACAGACCAAGTACTTTGAGAGAGTTCGTGACACCTTAAACACACAAAAATGACGGATTAAGATGTTTTTGGTACGCTTATTGTGTAAATTGTGTTAAAATAGTTTTATTTCGGTACGCATTCCCAACATATCATTCCAAAGGGTAGTCTTCTCTAAACAAGCGAAAATTTTAGAGAGGGCTACCCTTTTTGCGTAGTTAGCCATTGTTAACAATCTTGAGGTTCTTGATGTTGATGGTGGTCTCCTCCTTCTTGAAGTTCTCGTCCAGCTTCATCAAACTCTCCTCGACCGTGAGGTTTCTCGTATCGTCGCTGTTGAACGATATGGACTGTAGCTTAGGGGCGACGTATGGCAGGAACTTGGCAATCATCGCCAGCCTTCCAGCAGGCTCCTCGATGGCGTACAAGTCCTGTGCGAGCGAGAAACCTTTCTCGTTCATGCCGTTGAGGTAGCCAGTGATGGCATCCTTCAAGCTCTCACGCACTGCCTTCGTCACCTTGTTGGGCGTTCCAGCCTTGCGTCCTCCAGTCTTCTTCCTTTTCTCCTTTGGAGTCTTGTTGTTTCCTTCTTCTTTCTTCATTTGCTTCGGTGTTTATGTGAAATCGAGTGCAAATATAGCGAAAACTTTCAATAGTTGTGCTCTGAGTTGCGCAATATATCGCAAGAGATAGTGAAAAACACATTACTTTTGACACATGTTTAAACATTTTTATATTCGGATATTATGGGATTGATAGGAAGTATAGCTGGTGGACTCACCTCGGCAGTGGGTGGCGTTCTTTCAGCAAAAGCAATGAACAAGGCATACGACCAAGCCTTGAAGACATATCAGAACCGTATGCAGGACGTAAAGGACCATCGTGATGCCCTCTACTACCAAGACCCGACGCAGAGCGCAGAGAACCAAGTGGCGGTGACGAACGCACAGAAGGTGCTTGACGATGCCACGAAGAAAGCCAAGGGCACGAACATCGTGACAGGTGGCAGCGACGAGTCGGTTGCGCTCAGCAAGCAAGCGGCGCAGGAGCAGGTGGGCAAGATGATGCAGGACGCAGCGGTTCAAGGTGCTCAGAACAAGGAGAACGTATGGAACAACGCCGACAGCCAGATAGGCAAGATGACGGAGTACATCGCTTCCACGCAGAAGGAACGTGGCATAGGTCAGGCTAAGGCAATCGGTCAGGCGGCAGGTGGGTTGGCGAGCGCAGCCAACAGTTTGCCATGGTAAGGGAAGGAGGTAGATATGGGAGTATTCAAAAATATATTTGAGAGACAATCGTCCTCGCCGATAACTCCAGTGACGGACTTTCCTTCAAACGACGGCGGAACGTCCGCCCCTTCCCCTGTAGTGGAGGCGGCGAGTGAGCTGCAAACCACCCCTTCTGATTCTCCAACGGATTCAAGCGTGGCGACCCCTTCGCCAACAGGAGAAAGCACAACGCCTTCTCCTAGCGTGCCAAGTCCTCAGAACGGAACGCAAGGCGTGAGTTTCACGCAACAGCCAACGGCGGAAGTGGCGCAGGTAACACCTGGGCAAGGCATACAGATAGACTGGAGCAAGCCCTACAGTCAGATAGAGCAGAATCCAATCTTGCGCCAGATGACACCTTACGACATCATGAAGGATTACTCCAAGAATGGTGATGGCAAGTGGTCTGAGTTTATGCCATGGCTTAGCAAGTATGGAGACCCCGACAAGACCGTTGAGGCTAATGACATTTTGGCGAAGAAAGCCGAGCGTCAAGCCAAGTGGGAACAGCTAGGAAATCTTTTTAGTCATATAGGAAACTTTGTCGGTACTGCAATCGGTGCACCTTCTCAGCAGATAGAATCCGCCAAGGAGCTAACCGAACGTCAGCGCAAGATTCGTGAATCCACCGATGCCCTTCGTCAGAAAGGCTACGACCAGATGATGGTGAACATCTGGAAGGAGCGGCAGGACAAGCAAGCACAGATGCAAGCCGATGCAGCAGCCAAGGCAAAGCAAGCGCAAGCCGAATACTATGGTTCGCAGAAGAACCAAGTGGATGCCTTGACACCTCAGAAGGTAGCCACCGAGATAGCCAAGCAAAACGCCTCGAACGCTTCGGCAGGACTGAGCACCGCCAAGACCAAGACGGAGAACGAACTTCGACCAGACAAGAAGAATCTCCTCAAAGGTCAGACCAACAATCAGAACGCCGCCGCAGCCGACCATCGGGCAGGTATCGCCGTCAAGGGCGCACAAGTCAAGCACATCAAATCACAGACGGAAGGGCAGGAACAGAAGAACGCCAACCAAAAGGATGCCGATGACTTCAACAACCTATACGCCAACGACCCAGAGTTTAAGAAACATGCAGACCGATGGGCTAATAACAACGGCATGGCGGTAGGCAACAATCGGGATGATGGAAAGGGTGGCACTTGGGCTAACGAGAAGAACCGCCAACAGGCGACCAAGTGGGCTAAGGAGCAGATTGCACGTACACGCCGCATGACACCACCTTCTCGCAGAAACGGTGGAGGAGGCAACAGCAAGGTTCCACCTTCGAGACGAAAGAAATAAGTATAACAAAAAGATATTCAAGCTATGTATGACGAGCAAGACAGAAAGTATTTCTATGAGGAGTTCAAAAAGAACGGCTACCAAGTAGGCAGCTATGATGACTTCAAGAAAGACTTGAATAACAAGGAAGACCGTGACTGGTACTATAACGAAGCCAAGAGCATGGGTTACGATGTGGGAAGTTCGCAGGACTTCGACAATATGGTGTTGGAGCCTACTCCTTCCAGTTCCACCTCGCAAGCAGCTCCTTCTTCTACTTCCGTTCCAACGAGTGGGCAACCAGTGGCTAGCGGTCAGCAACCTCAGACACTGCCAACCCAACAGCAAACGGTGCAACAGAAGCCAGTTAACGCACCTGTTGCCACCAATCAAGTGGAGCAACCATCCTCAGAGGAGGGAAAGACTGGTCTCATTTCGCAAGCCATGGGAATGATTCCGAAGGGCGTGCAGACCAGCAACGGAACATTACAACCTTCTCCTTCCATTCCTCAGTCGGTTGTGGAAGGAAATCAGCAGGAAGAGGTTGCGACACCAACACGACAAGTGAAGCCAGACGTGGTGACAAACGATACGTCCAACGACATCGTAGCCAAGTATGGCAACTATCTCAGCCAAGGCGGTGACGTGGATGCCTTGCAGCAGACCGCATCCGACTTGTTGGCTGATGGCAGGGCGAAAACGCCAGAAGAAGCCATCGAAATGGCTAAGCAAGGTTTGTTTGGCACGGCTGACATCTTGGCGAAGCAGACCACCAATCAGTTTGTTTCCTCATTGGATGCCAACAATTCGGGAATGGTGGATAATGCCATTGATGCCCAGTGGTACAGCCACGACGTGCAGGACAAGTTGAAGGACGAGGCTACACGCATGGGTATCAGCTATGATGACTACATTGCCCACTTCGTGAAGCCAGCCATGGTGGAGAGCCTTGTGGAGAAGTATGGCAGCAACTACCGAAAGATAGCCGAGGACGTTGCCACACGCCTTTATGCTCATGAGGGTGATGTGGATAGCCAGCTAGAGCAAAATGACAACTACAATGATGCAGCGTCCATCATCAACCAATTCATCAAGCAACCAGTAGCTGATGCCATCAATAAGGCTGAGGCAGAGGCAAACAGCTATTTACAGAAGTACAACGACACCTATAGTGGATTCTATTCTGTAGATGCGGCTTCACCTCAGACTGCAACGGCTATGGGTGAGTACAACAAGATGCGTGACCCTCAGAAGGTTCTCAACTCGCTTACCAAGCAGTTGAGCGGTATCGTGGATGACCATGATTTCACCTTGGCGTTGGTCAAGGTGATGGACAAACGTGGCTACAGCTATGACAAGATAGATGATTTTGTCAAGACATACGTGAAACCTATGCTCAACGCCTCTATCAAGGGAGAACTTGACCGTTTGGAAATGAAGAAGCTCATTCCTCATAACAGTTTCGAGTACATCATGAAGACTGGCTTGGGCAATACTATCGTTGGCAAGGTGTCACGCAAACTGATGCAGACCGATTATCAGAATTGGTTGGAGGACATGGCCAACCAACAGTATCAGCCTGGATTTTGGGAGAACGTGGCAAGCGGTGCTCTTACCTTCGCTGGTGACGCTTGGAGTTATTGGCTTCCTGGTGCCGCTGGTGGCAAGCTTACCAAGGCAATGTTGGCGAAGGCAGAGGGCAAGTTAGCTGGTGACCTCATGGCTAAGGGCATGGAACGCAAGATGGCGGAGCGTGCAGCCAAGATGCTCGTCGGAAGAAGCAAGACCACGGCGTTGAAGACTGGTGCAGCCCATGGAGCGGTAACGTTTGGTGGTCAGTCTGCCATTTCCACGCCTATCAATGAGGTTTACCGTGACGGTCAGTTTGACGAGAACGGAAAGCCATACCATACATCGGTTGAAAAGGTTCTCGCCAAAACAATAGGAGAGGTGACCAAGGGAGCTGCACTTGGCACTATCATGCAAGGTGGCACTCTTGCCAACATGATAGGCAAGGGAAGAGGTCTTGCAGCCAACATTCTCGCAGACGTGGGTGGGAAAGCCGTTGACTCCAGCATCATGACAGGTCAGGCGTTGATTGAACGCATGGCGCAAGACCCTAACTTCAAACCTACAGGCAAGGACGCAGCCGAGAGTTTCTTGGAGAGCATGGCAAACCTCACCACAATCGGTCTTCCTGGCATGATGGGCAAGTACGCACATTTCAAGGATGCGAGGGAGTTCAACCGCAAATATGACTTCAACGATGAGGACTTAGCCCAGTTGAGACGATTCGGCTACGATGACCTACGCACCGCCTTCGAGGATTTGGGCATCAACGGCAACAGTATCAATGGTGATGCTGAATTGATGGGACAACTCACTCAGAAGTACATGAACCTGATGAACAACAAATCCGTTCCAGAGGTGTTGAAAGCAAAGATGATGGCAGTGGTGGAGGGCAAGCGTCCTCAGTCCTTCTCGCCAGTCATAGACAGCATCATCGTGCAGCCGATGGACGGCAAGGTCTATCTGGAGACATTGAACAAGGACGGTGGAATCATCGATCGCAAATCATTCTCCTCATACGATGAAGCCAAGAAGGCTGAGAAAAGCCTTGACTACGAAAAGTCTCTCAATCTCACTTCCGCTTACGAAAACGCCTACCATACCGATGCCTTGCAGGAGCACTTGGATGATGTCTATGCCAAGGCAAGGGAGAAATATGGTATGGGCGAAGGTTTGACCGACGAGGACAAAGCAGCCATCTACTTGCACCAGAATGCCAATGCAATAGGTGACATCATGCAAAAGCAGCAGAGTGGTATGGAGTTGACCGAGCAGGAGCAACAACTTCTGAATGGCTATCGCCACTTCTATGACAGTGCCTTCGAGAATAGCAGCATCATGCGTGACTATGTGCGCACCTTCGAGGATTCGCAAGGCGTGCCACATGGGACACTTCGTGAGGCTTTGGAAGGTGATGGCAAGAAACGCACCGAGAAGCAGCAGAAACTTGTTGAGGCATACCAGAAGCAGCTCTATAACGACATCGTACTGAAACGTGAAATGAAACAGACGGTGGATGACCTTTACCGCCAGTCTCATAGCGAAGGGCAGAAGCAAATCGGGCAAATCGGTGTTACAGCAGAAGGAGAAAATCCAACAGAAACGACACCTCAAACAACTCCAGTGGAAGAAAACGGTCAAAAAATAGCCGAAAATGTCCGCAATATAGCCGAAAATAGCTATGAGGTAGCAAGTGGTGTTCCTCCTACAGAGCCTCCAACGACTCCGCCAACACCTCCAACCCCACCTTCTTCATCAGTAGGTGGTGAAACTCCTTCCGTCAGTGATGCGTACAAGCGTGGGCAGGATGCGGTTGCCAATGTAGATAGCGAGACCTTGACGGCAATATACCATGCCGACGATGTGGCTGAGGCTAGGTTGCAGCGTGCCTTCAAGGGGAACGAGACCTTGCTACAGACGATATACAATGCTATTGATGAAGGTAAGGACATGGAGCTGTTTATCGCCCAGAAAGCCAACATGCTCGATGAGGTGCAGCGTGATGCCATCCGCAAGTATGTTGAGGCTAGTCAAGCCAAGCAAGGTGTGCTCGATGGAATAGAACATGCCGATGACGGCTATTCAGAGGCTTTGACGCAACAGTTGTGGCCATACGCCACCGAGGATGGAAACATTGTTCCTGTTACCCTCATGGATGGAACGACGGCATTCTTGAAGAAGGCTAACGAGTATGGAGGCACTTTCGTAACCACCACCGACGAGAACGGTCAACCAGTGATGAAGCAGGTTCACGCAACCGAAATCAAGGAGACTGGCAATCCTGTTCCATTCCAAGATTATGTGAGGAAATTATCAGAGCAGAACCATGCAGCCACCGTTCAGAAGTTCACTTCCCTTTTTGATGGGAGCAACATGCAGCCAGGGCAAAGCGTAGAGATAGCCATGGAGGCAGGAACGGATGCCGTTCAGACGCAGTTCGCAGGATATACCAAAGACGGTCGTGTTGTCCTTTCAGACGGCAAAGACCAGATAGCACTCTCAAAGGATAAGTTTGCCCAAATGCGCAACAACGCCATGCAAGCGTCCATCAATGCCGAACTTGACGCAGAGGAGGTGCAGCGTGAGAACGATGCCGTTGCCAAGGCTGAGACCGAGAAGAAACAACGTTTCGCTGATGGAATCGTGGGATATGAGGACGGCAAGATGGACTATTCATCCAAGGAGTCAGACCCTAAGGTGGTGGCTGAGTACTTGCAGGACGAGTATGGCGAAGACCACGGAAAACTGTTGAGCCTTATCAATGGTAGTCGTGCCGACATCAAGGAGCAGCTTGACAACAAGAGAAAGCAAGCAGCCGAGTACAAGGCATGGCTTGACACCAACGCAGACTTAGACCCTGACAAGGAACGGAAGGTGGAGGACGAGCTGAAACTTGTGCAAGAGCAGATGGATGACCTTTCCACTCGCTACAAAAATTGGAACACTATCCGCAATTCCGTGATGACTCCCGATGAAATCAGGGCGATGAAGGATGAGCGCACCAAGACAATCAAGGACGTTGGTGTGGATGAAAGTGCCATCGCTCCTTCCGATGAGCGTGAGGTTCCTGTTTTGTCAAATGACGAATTGAAGAAGCAATATCCTACTTTGGATGAGGCTAGCAACCATATTGCCTCAGAGCGCAAGCGCATCTACGACTTGCAATCCAACGAGGTTCAATCTCAGATAGATGGGATAAATGATGTGTTGGAGCAATACAAGAACGGTGAGATAGAGCTGGAGCCAGAGCAAATCAAGGAAATAAACACCACCAAGGCTCAGTTGGAGGCACGTCAGCAAGGCTTGACCGACTCTGCCAAGGAATTGAAGGCGCAAGCAAGCAAGTTGAATAGGCTTTATAAGGATGAACTTGATGCGGCGGAAATGTCAAACTTAGGCATGACCCCATCAGAGCAAAGACGTGAGCAAGTCAAGAAGGCTTTGGCAAAGGGAGATATGAATGCCATCGCCCAAATTTACAAGGACGCTCCAACTGATGTTACCGACCTGACACCTCAGACATTGGAAGAAGCCATATCCGAGCGTCTTCCTGTTCATGGCATCAATGCGGAATCCTTGCAGCAGGAACTTGGAAAGGACAGCTTCAAGTATGGCATAGGCAAGGGATATGACTCCAACAAGTTCAATTATCTTTTGGCCAAGAAAGGCGAGGGTGAGACTGTAGCCAGCATTTCAAAGCGTGTTTGGGAGAACCTTCCTCCAAACTTGGAGAATATGGGTTATACTGACCAAGATGTTCGCAATGCACTTCTTGATATGTTCAAGACATACGACAGCGTGAAGGACATGATGAATGTCGCCTTGATTAATCGAATCGCACAGGCGGAAAACGAGCTTTCTACTGAGGAAGAGTATTATGAGGCTCAGAAAGACCGTGAAATTAACGAAAGACAGGCAGAAATAGAGGCGTTTGATTCGTTTATTCAAGATAAAGCAGTATCTTTGCCATCTGAAAGCGAACTGAACAACATCTATGGTATGGAATATGACCAAATCATGTTTGAGCAGGAGCGTGAGAATCAATATAAAGATTACGTAAAATCAATATTACCAGAACTATCAGAGTATGATGACAGAAGAACAGAAGCAGAGAATGCAGGAGGCGGTGGACTGGATAGCGACACTGCACGGAGAGGAGTTGTTGAAGGAAGTAGCCAAGGCGAAGAAGCTGGCAGACGAGAAGTTTCTGATAAGTCCTCGCCTGAAACAACATCTAATCAAGTCAGCGAAAGGCGACCAGAGACTGGCAGCGTGGAATCTAGCGAAGGCACAGTTGATAGAACTTCACATCTACCGCAAGAAGCATCCTTCGGAGAACGTCTAAAGAACGCCATTGCCGAGACGGAAACTGAGCCTACTGAGGCGCAGAAGAAGGCTGGCAACTACAAGAAAGGTCACTTGAAGTTTGGTGGCTATGATTTCACGGTGGAGACACCTAAGGGCGTAACCCGAAGCGGAAAGGACGAGAGTGGCAAGCCTTGGAGCGTGACCATGCACGACACGTATGGCTATGTCCTTGGCAAGATAGGTGTTGATGGCGACCACATCGACATGTTCATCAACGATGCCGCCGACCTTGACACGTTCGACGGCAACGTGTTCGTCATCGACCAAGTGAACCCGAAGACAGGCGAGTTTGACGAGCACAAGGTGATGTATGGCTATCCTTCCGAGGAGGATGCCAAGAACGCTTACTTGCAGAACTATTCTCCAGGATGGAAAGGTCTTGGTGAGGTTACTTCCGTGCCTAAGGCTACCTTCGACAAGTGGCTGCAATCCTCAGACCGCAAGACAAAGCCGTTTGCCAACTATGCCATGGTGAAGAGCGAGGTGAAGCCCAAGGCGGCTTCAATCATCAAGGGTGAGAAGTGGAATGCCACTGGTGAGCCAGAGAAATACAGGGGTAGAGTAAAGAAACATGCTGAAAGTCACGACGTGGTTTGGACTATCGGCAAGAATCGTTATGGCTCTACCACGGCGGAGCGTGACATGATAGAAACCTTGTTGGAAGACTACAAGAGTGGTGTGCCGTTGTGGAACGCATACGAGAAGGGAGAAATCATCCTTTCTCCTAACGAGGCGGCTATCATCAAGGCGGTAATCAAGGAGAACGAGAACCAACATCCTAGGATTAGGTTCAGCAAGGTATCAGACGAACAGGCTCAGCTTGATGCAGATTACCTTGATGCGGTTAATCGTGGCGACATGGAAAAGGCTCAGAAAATGGTGAATGAAGCTGCCGAGGCTGCTGGCTATTCTACCGATTCCAGCTATCAGGGCACTTCTGCCTTCAATGGTTCTGCACCTTGGGGCAATGGCTACTTCTTGACCAAGGAAGAGCGCAAGGAGGCGTGGGATAATGATGAATATGACGGAGACCAAACTTTGGGTGATTATATCCATCGTGGTATAGATGCGATGAATCTCGATTTCATAGCATTAGACCCTCGTAATTATCGTGCAGCTGACCCTATGCGCAAGGAGGCTATTGATAACGTGCGTAACGCTATCCAGAAGAAGAGTGAGACTATTACCATGTATAGAAGTGTTCCTTCTGATGTTAAGGAAGGTTCTTTCAGAAATGGTGATTGGGTTACTCCAAGTCGTGCTTATGCGGTTGATAATGCTAAGGTTCATGGTTGGGGTGATAACTTCAATATTATTGAACAGAAAGTTCCTGTTGATGAAATATGGTGGGATGGTAACGATATAGCTGAATGGGGCTATGGTCGTGAAGAGGACTATGCCAATGACACCGATTTTGCCTATAAGAACACCAAGAACAACCGAAAGTTACTTGATGCCGTCACATACGATGACAAGGGAAATGTCATTCCTTTGTCTCAACGTTTCAACTCTCGCAAGTCCGATGAGCGTTATCAGAAGGGCAGCTCTGCCTTGAAACCAACACGTCAGGAAGAGGTGTTGCGTGATGCCGTCATCGACAAATTACGTGAGGGCGGCATGGACGTGATTACCGACGTGGAAGAAGGGCAGAGAGTGATTGAAATGGAGAACGGTGTAAGAATGAGTGCCAAGAAAAAGAGAGCACTTGAAACCGCCTCGCTTGGAGCAAATCCAAGGTCATTAACTGCCATTTCAAGTGCTGACGGTGCAAAGATACTAAAAAATCTTGATAGTCTTGTCAAGAATTTAGAAAACTCTCCAACTCAGCCGAAAACTTTCATAGGAGAAATGGCAGACGCTCTTGGCATAGACATGAAAGATAAGTCTAGCAAGTATGCCACGTTTGAGTGTAAGAATGGCAATGTGGTAACTGTCCGTGTCAGCGACCATAACGCAACCGTCTCCAACCTAGACACAAACGGACAATCAGATGCTATCAGTGTCGTTGTTACCAATAAGGACAACAAAGGTATTACCAATGATGGTGATGCTCATATCGTTGAGTTCTACTATAATGCCATTAAGTTGCGCAAGGCTGAGGGCAAACCTTTGGCAGACATCGCTAATTCTATCAAGCAAGCACTGTATAGTGGTGAGTTCAAGGACACGACTGGACTTGCTGAGAAGCAGGAGGTGAATGCCAACTACATTCGTGAACAGCGAGTATATCATGGTAGCGGTGCAGAGGAAGGTGACACTAACTATGTCATCTTCAAGCCAGAGGATATGCAGATAAAGAATCATGTGAAGTTTTTCCGCACTCCTAACGGTGAGGCATACGGTTACACCGTAGATGGCAAGATTTACATCGACCCTCGTATTGCGAACAGTGAAACTCCTATCCATGAATATGCCCACTTGTGGGCTGAGGCGGTTCGCTCTGAAAATCCTAAGGAATGGGAGAACATCGTGAACTTGATGAAGGGCTTGAAGCCAGTCTGGGATAAGGTGAAGAAGGAATATCCTCACTTGGAGTCGGACAGCGACCTAGCTGATGAGGTATTAGCCCAGTACTCTGGTAAGCGAGGCGCAGAGCGTCTTCGCAAGGAGTATGATGCCATTGTCGATGGTGATGGTAGTATCACCGAAAAGGCAAAGGCGATGTATGCCCTACAGCGATTGAAGAAGGTTCTTGCCAAGTTCTGGAAGAAGGTTGCCGACTTCCTTCACATCCACTTCACCACAGCTGAGGAGGTAGCAGACCGTGTGATGAAGGACTTGCTCGATGGCATTGACCCACGAGAGGCTGCCAAGGCTGCTAAGGCTTCAAGGGATGCGGACAAAACCATGTTTGGTATGCACAACATCAGCCTTGACAAGCTTCGCAAGGCTATCAAGCAAGGTGGCTTTGCCGCTCCTTCCATGGGTGTGATTGACTCCAAGAACGGCATATATTCTGGCTATGGAGAGATTACCTTGATACCGAAGGCAGAGAAGATAGCCAAGAGGACAGGAAAGAACATCGGTACTTATGCTGCTGATGCGTGGACTCCTATCTATCCACCTGTAGAGAAAAAGTTTGGTGGAAATGGTAGTGATGTGGCTTACAATGACATAGAGTCCGTTCCAAAGGAAATGCAAAGTCTCACAAGAAATGCCATCAACAGCTTCATGGATGGTCGTGATACAAACAGTTTAGCTTATCTCTATTTGCATGAGAAAGGAAAAGCTCCTGAGTTGGTGCATGTGGAAGGTAAATATCCAAAGGAACTCCATGATGAGGTGAAAGGCATCTTGGGAAAATTAAATGGTATCTATAATACTACGGATGAGCAAAAGGAGAAACTCCTTGACTTGTTTATTCGTGAGGTGTATGATGGTAATCGGGAGGAGTTTGACAATGACATCAAGAACTTCATCAAGAAGGATGAGGAGTTTATCAAGAAAAGACCAAACTCCAATATTGCCAAGAACAAACAACTTGATGTTGATTGGATGAAGGAACATGGCTATGACTATGGGGCTTTGTCTCGTTTCGTTGATGGCATACTGCGTGATGCAGAGACTTCTGGTAAGGTGGACGAGAATGCAACGATGAAAGCTGCACAACAATACATTCAGGACAATGGCATGAAGGAAGACTTCGATTCATGGAAAGAAAAACTTAATGACCGCTATAATGTGGAGGAGGTTATCTTTGCTGGATATAAGGCTGACGGCAATCGCAAGTATCTGCCTAACACCGTGGAGAATGCGGTGAAGGTAATGAAACAAGACGGCAAGAATGCTTCCGTTGGTTCGGCTTCTTTCAGTCATTTCGTAGCATCTATATTGAAACCTATGGGGACTCTTGACCAAATCCGAAAGAAGAAGGGCAATTTGACCGACAACTATGAGGACGTTGAGAAGTTCCAAGAAAAATGGCAACCTGTCTATGATGAGTTGGCTGATAAGATGCAACCTGATGCTGGTCCATTTGAAAGCTATGGCATGGATAGATTGGAAGAGGCTGCCACACAGAAGAATTCAAAGAAATATGCTAAGGATGAGTATGGTGTGGACTTGACTGACGAGGACATCGACAAGTTGAATGAATTGATTGATGCTGTCAAGAATGAGAAGCCTTCCATCTATTTCGAGACCAAGTTCATGCGTCCTTATGGTCTTGATGAATTTGAGAAGGCTATTGTGCCAAAGGACACTCCTAAGGACGTGGTGGATGCCTTGAAGAAGGCTGGCATTGATGTGCATACTTATGATGGGAAGGAAGAACGTGAAAAGGTTACGATGGATGCCATCAATAACTCTGAGGGCATTCGCTTCATGTTTGCAGGTGAGAAGGGAGCTGCTGAGGCTGACAAGGCAGAGGAGCAAACCATCCGCATGGATAACCTGCAAGTAGCAAAAGCGATGGAAAATAATGCTCTAACACCAAAAGTCATAAAGTTTGCAACAGGTTGGGAACGTGGTGCTGATGGAAAATGGAGATATGAAATCCCTGATTTTAAATCAGAGAAGCCAATAACTGTAGATAAAGATATAAATATTGTTCATGTAGGTCCTTATGCTCCTTACAACGAACCTTTGTGTAAGTTGTCTGACCTCATTGATGATAAAGGACTGTTTGATGCTTATCCATCTCTAAAGAACGTTGATGTTCAGATGGTGGGGAAAACGGATTTGCAAGGAATGTATGATAATCTCCACAATAACATTGCGTTAAGAACGGATATGTTTACCGTGGAGAAGAAATATTCTAAGCCATCTAATTTCAAGGACATCGAGGTTGCTAAAAAGAAATTTATGGATGCGTGTGCTTCCTTTCCTGATGATACAAAAAGTTGGGCGGATGATGCTATAGATCAGTTTGGTGGATATACCGAGGATGAGTTAAAGGCAGATGAACTCTTTAATAAAATAGAGAAAGATATGCCGAAAGTTGCTAAGGTCGTGCGTCTATTAAATGCAATCCCTCTAGAAAAAGGTGTGAAGTTCCTTGGTACACAAATTTCATTGAACGATTATGGTAAAAAGGTTCTTGCACATGAAGTGCAGCATGCAATCCAATATATCGAGGGTTTTGCCAAGGGTGGAAACTCAAATGATGTCCGTAAGAGGATTCAGAAAATCATTGATGAAAACTCTGAGTATGCGGATTATGCCCTACAAAAGATGAAGACATGGGTTGACTTCAAAAAAACAGCATTGAATTTGGGTAAGTTCAAGGGGCTAATCAATAGTGACAATCCTTTCATTAAGGATAAGGCTATTGAGTACTATTGGGATGCCATGAACCTATTGGACGGTGAAGAAAACTCGAAGTTGGTAAATGACTATGACCAACTTAGTGACTTGAATGCCAAGCAAATTGCCGAAACTGGCTATCACGTGGATGAGGCAATCAATGAACTCAACCGTTTGGCAGACGAAGTTTGGAACTCGATTCCGAAGGGGAACAAAGATGCCTTGGGTATCAATAACAAACTGAAAGATGCCTTGAAGAATCTTTCTGATGACGAACTTTATTATAATCTTGCAGGAGAGGTTGAGGCTCGAAACGTTATGTCTCGTATGGGCATGACAGACGAGGAACGAAGAAACTCATTGGCATCTGATACAGAGGATGTGGATAGAGGCGACCAGATTGTCATGGATGGAGGCGGTGCCAGCTATTCAGTTGTGACTGACCCTAAGACCATCAAGAAACTTGATAATGAGGACACTGTAAAAGTGTATCGTGCCATGCAACTTGGTGATGATGGAAAACTCTATCCACCGATGGCTGCAAAGGTGAAGGGCAAGTTTGTGCAGCCTATCGAACTTGGTAAATGGGAACAGGCAGACGAGCGACCAGAACTTGCTGACGATAAGGGTATGTTTACCCTAAACAAGGGTAACGGTAAGTCACTAAAGGCTGCTTACAATCCTTACCTTCATACTTCTCGTACCCCACTGAATGACCAGTTTAGCGAGGCTCAGAATCGTCCAAACATTGTAACTGTAGAGGTTGAGGTGCCAAAGAGCGAGCTCACCAGTGGTTACAAGGCTGACAAAGCCAAGGATGCTGTGGGTGAAGTCGAGTGGAAGGCAGGTATTATCCAAGGACAGTTGACTGGCAAACGTAAGCTGATTCTCTCTCGTTGGGATAAACCTGTGCGTATCGTGCCTGACAGTGAGGTAGCTGATGTTATTGTGAACGACATGTTTAAGGACAAAAAGGTTATCATGCCTTCCAACGTGGTAACTCCAAGTCTCAGAAAAGAGTTGGAGAAACTTGGCGTTCCTTTTGTCGAGACCGACAACAAGGGTGTTCTTCTTGAAGGGGAACATGCAGGTACTCACTATTCCAAGGTGTATGGCAAGAAAGCAAAGAAGACCAAGGCACGCTTGGGCGACGGCATGAGAAACAATGGCTCTGTTATCGGCAAGGACACACTAGATGTGGTGAAGAATGTAGCCAACACTCTTGGAGGTGCTGAGGCTAACGTTTATGCTTCCGTGGAGAGTGTTCCTGAGGAGTATCGTGCGGACGTGGAACGTGGCGCAAAGGGATGGTACGACCCAAGCAACCACACCGTTCATGTCTATCTCCCTAACTGTGAGGATGCCAACGATGCGCAGCGCACCGTCTTCCATGAGAAGGTGGGACACGAGGGCATGGAGGTGCTTCTAGGTGGTGAGCAAGGTGTGAGAGACTTCGCCAACTTTGTGTATAAATCGGTGGATGGTGACACACGTGGCAAAATTCTCGACTTCGCCAACAAGTACGACCCTGAATGGAAGAATGCCGACCGTCTCAACGAGGCAACCCAGGAATACATCGCCCACTTGGCGGAGGATGGCCCTAAGACGGCAAAGGACTTCACCCTTTGGACTAAGATGAAGCACTATCTCATCAAGGCGTTGAAGAAGTTGGGAATCCGTGTTCCTGGTCTTCTCAACGACAAGGACTTGCGCTATTACCTGATGAAGGCAGGGAAGGCTCTGCACGTTTGGGATAACATGTCTAAGGACAAGCAAGATGCCATCATGCGCCAAGCCACAGGCGATGACATCAAGAATGCGCTCAGTGACAAGGGCAGTGGCAAACCACGCATGAAGAAGGGTGAGAGTCCTATCCAATACATGAAGCGTGTGCGTGAGTGGCAGCGGTGGAAGGATGCCCGAGAGGACACCAACGACCCAGAGCCACCTCAGTTCTATGACATAGACAAGGACGTGGAGGGCAAGAAGGAATGGGAACAGCTCAACAAGGACTGGCGTGACCGTCATGGACTTGTCGGCGACGATATGCCTTCGTTGCCAAAACGAGAGGAAGGAGAGAGCGATGAATCCTTCTTCCCACGTTACAAGGAATATGAGAAATGGCAGAACGCCATCAACGACAAGGAAGACCCTATGCCAGACATGTTCGCATGGGAGAAGCAGAAGCAAGTGGAGGCAACCCAACGCTATGAGGATTGGCTGACCCGACATGAGCTGAACGAGCAGGAGACCGCCGACCTGGACCTTTACGAGGGAAAGGTATATCCAGCCGAGACCTCACCAGAGGCGGCAGACCTTGACAAGAGGGTGATGGATGCCATGGCGGAGGTGACGAGTACGGACGTGAGCAAGGAAGGCGCAGCCCGAACCGTGAAACATGCCGTCATCCACCGACGAAAGAACATGGAGGAGGCGAGTGCCGACGATGCCATCTACATCAACGACATCAAGAGACGCATCGAGGGCATGGCAGGAAGCGGTGTCTTCGACAAGCTCTATTCGGAATATAAGGGGAAGTCTTCTAAGGCAGATGCACTCGCTGAGGCTATACCTTATATAATAGAAGCACCGAGAAGAATCCGTGACTTGGCTTTCGACTTGAATAGTACAGGCGTGTTCGCCAAGGGGCACATTCATATCACTCCTAAGGACGTGAGAGACATTCAACCTTACATCGATGATTTCGAGGAATTGATAGGCAGATTCCACTACAAGACGGTGAAGAAGGGAGGCGAGGAGAAACTTGTGCCAGAGTACGACGATGTACACGCCGTGAGCGAGCAAGCCAGCAAGATAGCGAACGCCATCAACGAGAACCACAAGTTGGACGTTGGCTTTGTTCCTCTTGACGGCACGGACATCCTTACAGACCAAGTGAAGCCGCTCATTGCCCATACGAGAATCGTTCCAAAGGGTATCGAGTACGAGAACCTTTCCGAGGAAATGAAGTCAACGCTTGATGCCATCCACGACTGGTACAACTATACCTACGACTGGTTGAAGGACAACCACACCTTGCGTGAGGACACTGGCTTCACCGCCGACTACGTAAACCACATCTGGGATAAGGAGAAGTCCAATCCCGAGGCATACAAGATGTATGTGGAGAACCGTCAGCGCACGAAAAGCCCGAACGAGAAGCCAAGAACCATCAGTACCTTGATGGAGGGAATCAGTTTAGGACTTGTGCCGAAGACCACCGACATCACCAAGATGATGGCATACTACAGCCGTAGCAACATCGAGGCGTGGGCTAACAAGACCATGCTGCAAGAGGTGAGCGGCTTGAACGTGGTGGAGAGAGACGAGAACGGCGACATCATTTCGAGCGACCCGATTCTTTCTTCCGTCGCACCGTTCAACTTGGAGCAATACAAGTACTTCGAGGTGCCAGGCATCGGTCCTGTTTGGGTGTATAACGTTTCCCCTAAACAAGTGAAGGTGAAGAACCCAATCACAGGCAAGGAGTATGTGCTATATAGCGAGAAGAGCGCAGCCGACCGTTTCGGGGTGGTGTTCGACACTTATGAGTCATCCCCATTCTGGAGAGCGTTCGACACCGCCGCTTCGAGTGCCAAGAAGATTGAGCTTGGTTTCAGTGGATTCCATGCAGGAGCGTTGACCGAGGTGTATATGGTCCAGAATCTGATAGAGTTCGGTCCCAAGAAGGCAATGGCCAACTTTATGAAATACATCTTCATTGACACCATGAGGACGCACCAGTTGCCATGTTTCGCCAATCCCGAGGACTTTCAGGAGGCGGCATCCCACCTAGTGAAGTTTGGAGCGACCAACGACTATGCGGCGGCGGACGTGCAGAATATGTTTGACAACTGGCGTGGTTTTGCCCAAAAACTGCAACAGAAATTGGGAGAGCGAGGCAAGATAGGAACGGCAGTAGGTGCTGCAACCATTCCTTTCGAGGTAGCCACGCAGATGGTTTCTATGCTCAATAAAGGTATGGACGTGGCATTGTGGGACTTCTTGCATGATGGTTTGAAACTTGCCACTTATTGTATGCGTGCGGACAGAACCAAAGAACGTGCCAAGAAATACGGTTGGACGGGCGAGCAACTAAGCAAAGCCTTGGACGAGGATGGTCAGTTTGTGAACGATATGTTTGGAGGTCAGCACTGGGATGTACTGGGAGCAAGCCATCGAACCTTGAAAATAGCTGGTCGCTGTCTTCTATCTCCAGACTGGAACGCCTCTACGACTCGCCATTTCTTGGCTCTTACAGGTTTCGGCTCTATCTGGAACGAGGCGACCTTGGATAGCTTCAAGAATTACTATAACCACGTATGGGCAGCAGCTAGAAAGAAAGAAGCTCTTCCACCTGAATATTTTGGTAGGAAGCAGAGACAGGTGTCAGCATTAATCTGCTATTTGATAGGCTTTGGATTTTATGAGGCATTTGCCAATGGCATCAATACCGCCTTCCGTGCGATGGACGAGGAAAAGGAAAATGAGAAAGCCAAGGAGATACGGAAGACCAATCCTAGTTACAAGAGTCCATACGAATTGGCATATCCAGACGGAATGAAGTGGTACGACTATTTGATGAGAGGGAACACGGCAGGACAGCAGAGCAAGATATTTGCAGGACGCTATGCCGATGGCACGGAAATGTATGTGCGTCATGGCAAGCAGTTCCGTGAGGTTCCAGAGTATCTTTTCAACTCGAAGGGAGAACTGGAGTTCCCTGGCCCAATGGTGCAGAGAATGCTAGGTAAGGCTAACCCAATGGCAAGAATGGTGCTTGATGACATCAACTATTTGAGCGACTTCCAAGCCAGCCATGCCGACCAAGAGATACAACGCAAGTATGGCAAGACCATCGGTTTGCTTTACAAGGATGCGCTCTACTGGGCACCTTTCTTGATTCCGAGCCAAGAAAACAAGGAGTTCAAGGCGGTTGACTTCTTCTTCCCATCCTCGAAGGGATTCAGCAACTGGAAGGCACAGGACTACTTCAAGAACTTCATCCTAAGCGGTGACATGGAAGGCGTGTTCCTCACCTATCAGAGTTGCCAACGAAATGGACTTGATGCCGAGAAGCAACTGCAAGCTGCAATCTCTTCCATCAAGGCACTTGAATCGAAGGAAATGCAGGACGGTGTAACCTCGTTGCAGATAGCCACCCAACGCTTTGACGAAGCCAAGAGCGTGACCGAGAAACGCAAGATGAGGGAAAAGATGAGAAAGTTCCTCTCGCAAAGCGAGTACAAGGCATTTACTTGGCAGGAGGCGAAGGACATGGTGGATGCTTATCAACAAGGCGAGGACATCAAGGACTTGGCGAAGACGGATGACAAGTATCTGATGGTTGCCGACTCCAAGGACGTGACCGAGGATTGGCGCATTCAGAGTGTCAAGAGCAGCACCAAGCAATATGCCGACCGATTGGCGGAGCTGAGGGAATCGGACCCAGGCAAGGCTCAGTCGTTCCGAGAGACATACGCAAGGATATTCAAGGCTCGCCAAGCCATCAGCCGTGCCACAAGCAAGATGAACCGATTGAAGAAGAAGTTGGGCGGAAAGGAGGACAAGGAGCTGCTGAGACAGATACGTTCGACACGTCAGCAACTCTTGAAGGACTTGAACGGAATGGAGCATGTGAGGAAGTTAGAGTAAGCCCTCGTCGCTCCCAGATATAGAAAAAGGCGGCTCGTTTCACAACGGGTCGCCTTTGATAGTTATGTAAAATTCTAACCAAATAAAAAAAACAGTAATATCTAAAATAAACTTTGCCTTTTGAAGTATCAGCCGCCGCTTTGAATCATGTCGCCAGTGGTCTTCTTGGTAGGCTTCGCCCACTTGATGTAATCGTCCATGGCGGCATCCATGCGCTGCTGTTCACTCTTCGGGGATTCCTTCTTCTTCTCACCCCACAGGCGTTGGACGATGCGGTCAAGACACCATTGCCAGTCGCCGTCTAGCGTGACCACCTTCGAGCCAGGCATGACGGCAACGTCAGCCTTCGACTCCTTGCCGTCCTCGCCCTTGCTTTCCTCTCCCTTGGAGCGGATGGATGCGAAAGGCACGTCGTTTTCCTTTAGGAACTTCTCCACGTCTTCTTTCTTGTTTTCACAGACAAGGATGGACACGGATATTTTGTGCTTGCTCATGGAGGTCAAGGCTTCCTTCGCCTTCCCCACAAGAGACAGATTGCCCTTGTCATCCTTGGTGATGACGCAGGCTTCATGAACGTCAACTAGTTTACTCATAAAAATACGTATTTAATTAAAGCGGAACAAAAATAGACATAAAAAGTGGAAAAACAACGATAAGTTGCGCAACTTATCACAAGCGAGAGGGCAAAATGCAGTAATTTTACCGAAAAATATTAAGAATATGCCTGATTATCGTCTCATAAATGATATAACCAACTATGCTGAGGCTGGCCCGAACTCGCTGAAAGGCGTGAGTACGACTAGGTTCAAGCAGAGCGAGTCGTGCCTTCGCATCCTGCAATGGGCGTGCCGTTACTTCGATGACATGTCGGAGCTTCGCAAGAAGTGGAAGCGTGCCGATGACTTCATCATGGGAAGACAGTTGGAAGAGCCAGTGGAGTACAATGGAAGGAAAATGCCCTTGCGTAAGTACATGGAGTTGCAGGGTATGCCGATACTGGAGTACGACACGTTGAGCGACAAACTCATTTCCCTTGTCGGCTTGGTACGCCAGCAGCGTTCCACGGCTTCGTGCCGTGCCGTTGACCCGAACGAGGAGCA
>OLHG01000671.1_pt1 | contig 23742 bp, 31 predicted proteins | sample 1605971 | NCBI WGS metagenome assembly OLHG01 (sample SAMN03283289) | human gut metagenome | biome: human-associated habitat; material: feces | host: Homo sapiens | place: Peru | collected 2012 | reverse complement strand
ATTAATTAAAAGGTTTGCGAGGTTTTATTTTACTTCCAACTGTTGGATATATACTAGATATGTTGGATGAATCTTGGATGTTTAAATTTAGTTTCAAAATATGTTGAAATTATGGTATAATTAAATATAAGAGATGATATACTATGTTAGTAATTTTTGAAGGATTAGATAATTGTGGTAAAACGACGTTAGTCCAAATGATAAAAGAATATTATATGAAATTAGATATTCCAGTAGAAATTTCAAAAGAGTTTGAAACAAATATTGGTAAGGAATTAAAACAAATGGCACAAGCAGGAACATTAGATCCAATTTTGAAGGCTTATTTATTTGCAACTGATAGATATATAAGAATGAAAAATATTACTAATGACGATTTTAAAGAAAAAATAATGTTGTTTGATAGATATGTGCCTTCAGCATTAGCTTATCGCATGGCTGAGGGTGTAGATAAGAATTGGGTGGCCAACATCAATTCAATTTTTCCAAAGGCTGATCTTGGATTTTTTATTGATATCACACCAGAGGAATCTATTAGGAGAAATACTGATACAAAATTTAATATTAAAGCGTCTGCTGAACACTTAGCAAAAGTTAGAAATGCATATTTGTCTATTATAAGTGAGAATAACCTAATACATGTTAATGGAATGCAACCTATTGAGTATATATTTGATGAAGTAATTAGCAATATTGAGGAGTACAGAAAAAGATATGGAAAAAGAATTTAATGATTTAATAGAAAATATTAAAAAATGTGAAATTTGTAAAGATAAGTTTGGATTTCAACCACATCCTATCTTTTTAGGAAATATCAATTCAAAGATAGTTCAAATAAGTCAGGCTCCATCTGCTACCGTTCACGAAACATTAAAACCATTTACAGATCAAAGTGGGAAGAAACTAAAATATGAGTGGTATATGATAGATGATGACACGTTTTATAATCCAAACAATTTTTATATTGCGGCTTTAGCTCATTGCTATCCAGGAAAAGATAAAAATGGAAATGATAAAATACCGCCAAAGATTTGTTATGAAACTTGGATAAGAAAAGAACTAGAATATATTAATAACAAAATTTATATAATAATTGGTGCAAAATCAGCAAAAGTGTTTTTTCCAAAAGAAAATTTTAATGAATTAATTTTTAAAGATAATTACATAAATGGAAAACCAGCTATAGTACTACCACATCCTTCTCCGCTTAATATAAAATGGTTCAAGGATCACCCAAATTTTATGAATAAAAGAATACTAGAAATTAGAAAAATAATAAATGATGTATTGGAGGAAGAATAAATGATAGATTTAAAACAATTACAAAAAGATATTTATAAAAATAAATTGAATAAGGGATTTAATGTAACAGATATTAATAAAGAATTTTGCTTAACCTATGGTGAAATGGCAGAAGCATATGAAGCTTGGAGAAAAAAACAAACAGACGTAGGAGAGGAAATTGCAGATGTAGTAATATATTTGCTTGGATTATCAGAGATTTTAAATGTAGATTTAGAAAACGAAATTTTAAAAAAAGTAAATAAAAATAAACATAGGCAATATAAAATTATTGATGGAGTAAATACAAGAGTTAAAGAATATGGCGAAGAATAAATCTTAAACTTGTTGATAAAAATATAATTATAACGTTATTAAAATAAACAAATATGTTATACTATTAATAGATTGATTTAATCGATTACTTGTTTCTACTTTTTCGCAAATGACCCATGTCATTGCTCCAATTATGATTTATAAGTCCTTATAAAATAAGGACTTTTATTATTTTTGCTCTCAAAATTACTCTAACTTACATCTTATTCTTTATAATTTTAATTTAAAAATGATTTTTATAATAAAAACCAGGAACTATTTTTGTTTGTTCTCTGGTTTATTTTTTAAATTTCTAGATCTAACTATATTATTTTTAAATTCACTATTTTGTGCTTTTATTCTTTCATTTATGTCTAGTTCTATGATAGAATCACATACTTTGTATCTATAGAAGCCTTTAATGAAATCATAGTTTTCTTCATTGTTTGCTTTATTCATTGCTAAATGATATTCTGTTCTTTCATTTACTTTGATATATATTGGTGGTAAGCCAGCATCTTCAAGTAATTTGTTGATAAATCCTCTTATTGTTCTTCCATTACCATCAACGAATGGATGTACTTTTATTAATTTACATCCTACTATTACACATTTATCTAGATAATTAAGTAATTCATTGACATCAGAGTTTTCTCTGATTTTTATTGCTTCTTTTATTAGTTCTTGAACTTCTATATCTATTTTATTCAATTCACTTCTAATTATTGACCATTCGGCTAAATTGGTTCCTGAACCTGGCAAATATACATCGTAGTTTCTAAAATCTCCAGCGCATTCAGGGTGTTCTGCTAGTGAAAATAATTTTTGATGTAAATCTTTTAGTGTATATACATCAAACATATAATTTATATCTTCAGAATGAATGTATTCATACATAATTTTCAAACCTTCTATTTCTATTTTATTATGAACATCTTTACAATTTACGCCCTCTAATTCACTTTCATTATTTATATATCTTTTTATAAAAGCCTTTTTCATATTATCAAATGATATTCTATATGGCGTTAAACTATAATACATTTTAATTAATTTTGTAGGTATTTCGGCTTTTTCTTCATATAGTTTTTTACTTAACTTCCTATATTTGTATCCTAAAAAAGCTTCTTGTATGACAAAGTCTATATCAACACCGGCACTATTTAAATCTTTAATTAGTCTTATTTTTTCTTCACCCATTTTTTCACCTCTTAAAATTGCTAGTATTATAGCACGATATTTCAATAAATGCAAATATGTATTTAATTTTCTTTTATGTAAATATTAATATTGGTGATTGTATGTTAGTTAGACTTGGGTATGTGGCTATTAGTACTGCGATTGATGTTACTAGTTCTAGTCCTTATACTTATAGTGAGTATTTAAATAAATGTAATATTGACAAGCTTGATGATGTTATTAAATCTAATTTATTAGGTTTAGAAGAAATATTAAAATATAATGTTAAAAATAATATTCATTTTTATAGGATGTCCTCTAAAATAATTCCACTTGCTACTAAAGATGATGTAAAATTTAATTATACTACTAAGTACAAAAAATATTATAATAGAATTAGTAAAATTATTAATGATAACAATTTAAGAGTGGATTTTCATCCTGATCAATTCTGTGTACTTAATAGTACTAATAAAGATGTTGTTAAAAACTCTATTGATATTTTAGATTATCATTATAAATTATTGAACATGATGAAAATTAAAGATAAGGTTCTAATACTTCATGTTGGTAGTAACGTTTTAGGAAAAAATAATTCTATTAAGAGATTTGTTAATAATTTTAATAAATTACCTGATTATTTAAAGAAATGCATTGTTATTGAAAATGATGATAAGGTATTTAATGTTAGTGATACTTTAAAAATTTCTGATATGATTAATGTTCCTATTGTGCTTGATTATCATCATTATAAATGTAATAAAAGTGATATTGATATTGAAAGAATATTTAAAACTTGGAATATTAAACCTAAATTACATTTTTCTTCTCCTAAAAATAAAAAGAATTTTAGAAGTCATAGTGACTATATAAATAGTAATGATTTTATAGAATTTATTGAACTTATTAAGAAATATAATACTGATGTTGATATTATGTTAGAAGCTAAAATGAAGGATGAAGCTTTATCTAGGCTTGTTAGGGAACTTAAATATAAAACTAATTATAAGTTTATTGATGATACTAGTTTTGAAGTATAAAAAATGTAGCTATGTTATTAGTTACATTTTATATTATTATATTTAGTAATTCTAAAATTAATCCTGAAATTACTCCTAGTGTATATAACAGGCATATTATAAATATGTTTTCTTTCATATTTTTATTTTCTTTAAATAATACTATTAGTGCTGTTCCACTACCAGTTAATAAACCTGCGATTAATGAGGATAAACTTATAGCATTATTTAAATATAATTCTGTCAATATTATACTAGCGCCACAATTAGGAATTAGCCCAATAAGACTTGTAATGAATGGACCTAGTATAGTACCTTTTAGTAAGACTTTTGATAAATAGTCTTCACCAACATAGTGAAATACTATGTTTATTATAAATGTAGTAATAAATAAGAATACTACTATGTTTAATGTATGTTTAATTGATGATATTAGTATTCCTTTTTCACAATGACAATGTTCTTTATCACATATTTCATAGTTTGTTTTATCTTGCTTTTTCTTTATTTTTCTTAAAGTAAAATCTATTAATACTCCATAGAATATACCAAACAATATTTTTATTAAAATTATTTGTAATATTATTTTGATATCTGCCTTTTCTGATATAAGTATTGGCAACATCTCATCACTTGTAGATAAGTATATTGAAAAGAGTGTACCTAGTGATATTATTCTTGTTATATATAGATTTGTTCCCATTACTGAGAAACCACATTGTGGTATGATACCAAGAAGGGATCCTATTACTGGACCAAATTTTTTTGATTTTGTTATAATGTTTTTATTTTTGCTTGTTAATTTATGTTCTAAAACTTCAATTAATAAAAAAGCTACAAACAAAAATGGTAGTAATTTTAATACATCTATTATAGTATCAATTATTATATCTAACATAATGATTCCTCCGCATAAAAATTATATCATTTTATTTATGATAGAGCAAGTTAAAATTCATACCATTTTTTTTGTTTAATCTTTGATTTTGGTAATTCTTTTATAAAATCTTTATTTTCGATTAAATATTCCGATAAATAATTTAAAATGATGTTGTAAATAACTATTTCTTTTTGTCTTTCATTAAATAGTGGTATGTGTTCATTTTCTAATATTTTAAATAAATCTTTAATTTCTTTTTCTTTTTCGTTTGTTATTAATATTTTATATCTTTTTATATTTTCTGTGATTATTTCAAGATAATTATTATAGTCAGTTATATTTGGATAAAAAATTAATAATTCTTTAAATAGTTTTTTTGTATATTGGTATAAATGCATATATATAGCACTGGGCTTATTTACTAATTTGTTGTTGCTAATATTAACTATTTTAGGTAAGTCTTCACTATCAAATGGATTTTGAGGTATTATATCAATACTTTGATAACTTTCAATACAGCTAATATTAAATAATAAAAGTGTATTTACGCTCCATGTTTTAAATGTTTCTATTTCTCCTGAAAAGTTTATTTTGTAGTAGTCAACATAAACGCCATCATAATCTTTTGCTAATTCTTCAAAATCAAAAATTATATTTTGTTTTGTTAGTGGTTCACATAATCCTAATATGTGATGATATGATGGATATTTTTTTGCTAATTCTTTAATTTGATTACAAGAATCTATTGTTAGTATTTTTGCATCATCTTTTAATGTAAAGATGGCTGCTACTTTAAAACTTTTTAGTGCTTGTAAATATGAATCCTTAGTTATCATATATTCATACCAATCACTAATACTATATTTATTAAATTCAGCTGCCCAAAGACCACCATTTGGCTTAAAAGTATAATTATTTAAGGGTCTTAATATTTTTCTAAAAAAGTTACTTGATATTGTTTTGATTCCTGTTGTTACATATTGCTTTTTCATGCTCTAACTCCTTGCATTTATATATAATACTTTAAATGTGTTATTATGTCAATATTGAAATTTTAATAATTTAATGATATTATATTATTGTGAGTGATATGAATAAAAAAAGAATTTTAATTTTAATTGCTAGCATTATTGTATTGCTTTCTATTATAGGTGTAAGCTTTTTCTTTATTAAAAATAAGTATAATGAATTAGAAAAACTAGAAATAAATAGTAGTGAGAAAAATAATACTAAGAATAATACTAGTAATAATAAAGCTGTTAAGAATGAGCAAGAAAAAGAAGAAAATGATAATAGTAGTACTAATGTAGATAAAATGTTCGAAGAAGAAATTGTTAATTACTTTGAGGATAATTATAATGGGATTAATAGTAATGCTTGGGATAGTGTTAAGGATAAGGCTAAAGAATATTTTATTACCATAGTTGATTTTATATTTTATAATGGTGAGATTAAAGGGTATACTTTTAATGATTTGAGTAGTACTACAAAACTTAAAATTATTAGTATTGCTTTAAAAATTGATAATAAAATTGAAGAGCATATACCTAGTTATAAAGAAACAATTTCTAGTAATGGCATTAAAATATATAATAATGTTAAAGAAAAACTAGTTACTTTATATTTAGATATTTCGGTGGAGATATGTAAAAACCATGAAAATAGCTGTAATACTGCTAAAGAAATATTTAAAGATATTAAAGATAATTGCAGAATAGGTTGGGATTTTGTTAAAAAATTGGTATCTTCTGGTACTAGTAAGTTAAAAGAATGGTATGAGGTTTATAGTGGAAAATAAAATTATTAAATTTTTATGTATTGTTGTTTCTTTACTATGTTGTGGCTGTTCTGCTGCTGTAAATAATAAAAATAATATTATTAAGGATATTGTCTCTTTTAATAATGAATTAGATAATAATTTTTTAGAGTATGTATGTGATGAGTATGGTATAGATACTTTAAATAATATTTTGACTGCTTATACTAATAATAGTTATACAAATAAAACATGGCATGATATTGTTGGCAAGTCTTATAGAGTGTTACTTGATGAATATAATGGTATATATGATAATAATGATAAAGTAAAGATAATTAATAATAAGGATAAAACTGTTATTAGTTTTGTTGGTGATATATCTTTAGCAGATAATTTTGATATAATGCCTTATTATGATTCAAGAGATAAAGGTGTTTACGGTATACTAGATGATAATGTTGTCAATATTATGAAATCTAGTGATATAATGGTTGCTAATAATGAGTTTACTATAAGTAATAGAGGAACTAAACTTAATAAATTATATAATTTTAGGGCAAGACCTGAAAGACTAAAAATATATGATGAAATGGGCGTTGATATTGTTTCTATTGCTAATAATCATGCATATGATTATGGAGAAGATGCTTTTCTTGATACTATTAAATATTTAGATGAATATGATATTAGTCATGTTGGCGGTGGTTCTAATATAGAAGAGGCAAGTTCTGCTTTTTACTATATTGCTAATGGTTATAAAATATCTTTTTTATCTTCAAGTAGAGCTGAAAAGAATATTGTTACTCCTGGCGCAACTGAAACTTCTAGTGGAATATTTAGATGCTATGATAATGAATTGTTGCTTAAGAGAATAAAAGAAGAAAAAAAAAGAGTGATTTTGTTATACTACTAATTCATTGGGGAAAAGAAGATTCAAATGAACTTGAAGATGTTCAACTTACTACTGGTAAAGAATATATTGATATGGGAGCTGATTTAGTTATTGGTAGTCATGCTCATGTACTTCAAGGTATGGAGATATATAATAATAAGTTAATTGCTTATAATTTAGGAGATTTTATATTTAATAAAGAAACTAAAGATACGGGAATATTATCTGTGGCTATTAATAATGAAGGTAATATGAATTATACTTTTATTCCATGTAGACAAAGCAATTATAAGACTTCTTTACTTGATGGTAAAGATAAAAAAGATGTTATAAATAAAATGCAAAATTATTCTGTTAATGTTATATTTAATGATGATGGTGAATTTAAATAATATAATTGTTTTGAATATTTAGTTATGGCTTCTATATGATAGATTTTATTTTGAGACTTAATGACTCAAAATAACACTCTAAGATTATAAGCTTGGAGTGAAAAAAAATAATAAAAAATAATGAAAAAACTTTACATATTTTGTCAAAACTGCTATAATACTTGGTGAGCGAAAGCTCCTTGCCTGAATAAGGCCGTTAGTCCAAAAGGAGGTGTAATAATGAAAAATTATGAAATTATGTTTATTGTAAGACCTGATGTTGAGGAGACTGTTGTTAAAAATACAGTTAAGACACTTGAAAAAGTATTAACAGATCATAAGGCTAAGATTACTTTATCTAAAGAGTTAGGACAAAAAGAATTTGCTTATGAAATTAAGAAATTCAAGTCTGGATATTACTTTTTATACAACATTGAAGCTAAAGATGATGCCGCTATTAAGGAATTTGATAGAGTATCTAGAATCGATGAAAATGTTGTTAGACATCTAGTTATTAACCTAGATAAATAAGGAGAAAAAGTATGAATAAAGCAATATTAATTGGAAGATTAACAAAAGATCCTGAACTTAGAACTACTCCAACAGGCAGAAATGTTTGTCAGTTTTCAGTAGCAGTAAGTAGAAATTTTACTAATGCTAATGGAGAGAGAGAGGCAGATTTTATTAACTGCGTAGTTTGGGATAAACAAGCTGAAAATTTGGTTAAGTATCAAAAGAAAGGTAATCAAATTGCAGTTGAAGGAAGAATTCAAACAAGAAATTATGATGATAAAGATGGTAAAAAGGTTTATGTTACTGAAATACTTGCCTCTAATATTAGTTTCTTAGATTCTAAAGGAACTGGTGCTACTGGTAATACAAGTTTTAATAATTTGCCTGAACCACCAATGGTGGATACTTCAAGTAATAATATGGAAACAGTATCTGTTGAAAAAGATCCGTTTGAAGCATTTGGTGATTCTATAGAAATTAGTGACAATGATTTACCATTCTAAAAAAGGAGGATAAACATGGCAGAATTTCGTAAGAAAAGAAAAAAAATATGTCATATGTGTGCTGGCAAGACAGTAGATTATAAAGATGTTAATATTATATCTAAATATGTTAATGATAATGGTAAAATTTTACCAAGAAGATTTACTGGTACTTGTGCTAAGCATCAAAGACATGTTGCTGAACAAGTTAAAAGAGCAAGATTCATGGGATTTATTCCATTTTGCAAATAAGAGTATAGCTTAGGCTATATTTTTTTCTTTTTATAATGACAATAGACTAAAAATATTGTATAATATTAGTACGAAGGTGGGATATTTATGAAAGTTATATTTTTAAAAGATTTAAAGAAACAGGGAAAGAAAAATGAAATAAAAGATGTTAGTGATGGATATGCTACTAACTACTTAATTAAAAATGGATATGCTGTTAAATATACCAAATCTAGTAGTGACAGACTTGATGCAGAGATTACACAAAACAAAATAAATGAAGAAAATAATATTAGAATTGCTACTGAAATTAAAAATAAATTAGAAAAAGAGGTTATATCTTTTACAGTTTCTACTGGTAAAGATGGTAAGGTCTTTGGTAGTATTTCTAGTAAACAAATATGTGAAGAACTTAATAAAAGAGGTTATAAAATAGATAAGAAACAAATTGTTATTACAGATAGTTTGTCTTCTATTGGAATGTTTTATGTAGATGTTGTTTTACATAAGAAAGTTATTTGTAAATTGAGGGTTGAATTAAAAAGTAAGTAGGTGAAGTGATGAACAAAGAATTACCTAAAAATATTGAGGCTGAAAAAAATCTGCTTGGTTCAATGTTTTGGTCATATGAATCTCTTCAAAAAGGATGTGAAGAGGTTGATAGTGTTATATTTTATTTAGATAGTCATGCAAAAATATTTGATGCTATTAAAACTTTATATATTAATAATACACCGGTTGATATTAGTTCTATTACAACATATTTAATTAATTGTAATAGACTTAATGAGATAGGTGGTGTCCAGTATTTAAACGAAGTTGTTAACTCTGTTGCCACTGGCGCTAATATTGAATACTATATTAGTTTGGTTAGTGAAAAGTATACACTTAGAAAAATGATTGAAGTGGCTACTGATATAGTGAATAAGGCTACGAATAGTGAAATGAGTGCTTCTGATACTATTGATGAAGCTGAAAAAGAAATTCTTAATATTTCAAAGTTTAGGAAAACTAGTGAATTTAGAAAAGTACAGGATGTTTTATCTAAAGCACAAAGTGATTTAGAATTTATTGCTAAAAATGGTGGTAAATTAAATGGACTTACTACTGGCTTTGGAGAACTTGATGCATTAACTCAAGGACTTCATCCTACTCAGCTTATTATATTGGCTGCTAGACCGGCTGTCGGAAAAACTGCTTTTGCTCTTAATTTGGGTTTAGCTGCCGCTAAAAGTACTAAGAAAAATATTGCTATTTTCTCTCTAGAAATGCCTGCGGAGCAACTTATTATGAGAATGATTAGTTCTTTGGGACAAATTGATAATAAGAAACTTAGTACTGGTAAACTAGAGAATGATGATTGGAAGAGATTTAATGAGGCTATTAGTATTTTAGCTGATACTAATATATTCTTTCACGATGCAGGTGGTGTTACTCCTAGTGAAATTAAAGCTAAATGTAGAAGACTCGCTACTCAGGGCGAAGGCCTTGGACTTGTTATAATCGACTATTTGCAGCTCATTGATTCTTCTTCAAGATATTCTGGCTCAAGACAGCAAGAGGTATCTGAAATATCTAGGGCACTTAAAACTATGGCATTGGAACTTGAAGTACCTGTTATTGCTTTGTCACAGTTATCTAGAAGTGTTGAAAAAAGAGAAGATAAAAAGCCAGTACTTAGTGATTTGAGAGAGTCTGGTTCCATTGAGCAGGATGCTGATATTGTTGCAGCATTACATGCACCTGATGTTGAAGTTCCTGTGGGTGATGAAGTACCTAATCCTATACAACTTATTATACTAAAACACAGAAATGGACCTACTAAAACTATTGATTTGTTATTTAAGAAAAAGACTTCGACATTTTTATCTATAAGGAAGGAGAATGGTGCTAGTGCAAACTAAAAAAATAAATTTGGGGTTAATTGTGTTTTGTATATTTCTATCTGTATTTGTTTTGGCCTTAACTTTTACTACTTATGCTACTAGCGAACCTACTGCTGTTTATACTGTTTATTTGGATGGTAAATCTATAGGTAGTATTTCTTCAAAAGAAAGTTTTAATGATTATGTAAATAGTAAAGAAGAGGAACTAAAAAAGAAATATGATGTTGATACAGTTTATTCTCCTAAAGGAGTAGAAATAAAGAAAAATATTACTTATAGTCCTTCTGTTAGCAGTGATGTTGAAATTTATAATAAAATAATTAGTAATAAAAAGTTTACTGTTCATGGTTATCAGATTGCTATTGTTAATACTGATGATGAAGATAATAATAAGAAAACTTTAAATTTATATGTATTAGATAAAAAAGTATTTGATGAAGCTGTTGAGAATACTATTAAAGCCTTTGTTGATGAGGAACAGTATGAAAAATTTGTTACAGGTACTCAAGAGGAAGTTAAAGATTTAGGTAGCATGATAGAGAATATTGATTTACTTGAGAATATTACTTATAAAGAAACTTTAATTTCTACTGATGAGAAGATTTTTGTTGATGTTGATGAGCTTAGTAAATATTTACTTTATGGTACTTTAGAAAAAAAAGAGACTTATACTGTTAAAGCAGAAGACACAATAGAATCTATTGCTAATAAACATAAATTAAATGTTAAGGAGTTTTTAATAGCAAATCCTGATTTTACTAGTGAAAATAATCTTTTATATGAGGGACAAGAAGTTAATGTTGGTCTTATAAACCCAGTTATATCTGTAGCGGTTGATGTTCATAGTGTTGGTGAAGAAGAAAGAACATATGATACTGAGATTCAATATGATTCTAGTCAATATATTGGGTATCAAGAAACTATTAGAGAAGGAGAAAATGGTTTATATAGAGTTACCAGAAAGAGTCAATATGTTAATGGTCAATTACGTTCTGGTACTATTGCAAATTCTACTGAAATTAAACCTCCTGTCAATAGAATAATTGTTAAGGGTGAGAAATATGCTCCTAATGTTGCAGATTTAAGTTATTGGGCATGGCCAACGGAAAAGCCTTATACTATTACAACCTATTTTGAATATCGTTGGGGTTCTTTTCACGATGCTTTAGATATATATGTAGGATATGGTTCACCAATACACGCTGCGAATAATGGGGTTGTTGTTGATGCTAAAAGTGGATGTTATCCAGGTGATACACGTTGCAATGGGGGAAGAGGCAATTATGTTATAGTTAATCATAATGTGGGTGGATACTACACTATTTATATGCATTTAAAAGAATACTATGTTAGTATTGGTCAAACTGTTGTAAGAGGTCAAAAAATAGCCGCTATGGGGAACACTGGTTATGTTGTACCTACGCCTAGTTCAGGAAATCCTTATGGTGGCACCCATTTACACTTTTCTGTAAGAGTCGGTGGCCCTAATGCTACTCCGATAAATCCTCTAAGCTTGTATCGATGAAAGTATCTGTTTTATCATCTGGTAGTAAAGGAAATACTACTTATATAGAAAGTAATAATGCAAAGATACTTATTGATTTGGGAAATACTTCAAAATATGTAAAGGAAAAATTAGAGGATTTGGGAGTATTTCCTAGTGACATTGATGCTATACTTATTACCCATACTCATGTTGATCATATAGGGGGCCTAAAAATATTTGCTAAGAAATATAATATTCCAGTATATATTACTGAAGTTATGCATAAAACATTAGATTATATAGATAATTATAAACTACTTGAAGATGAGTTTGATATTAAAGACATTCATGTTACTACGATTAAAACTTCACATGATGCTCCTGATTCAAGAGGATATATTATTAGTAGTGAAAATAAATCAATTGTTTATATTACTGATACTGGATATATTAATAAAAAATATTTTGCTATACTTAGTAATAGAGAACTATATATTATGGAATCTAATCATGATGTGGAAATGCTTACTAATGGAAAATATCCTTTTAATATTAGACAGAGAATACTATCTGATAAAGGACATCTATCCAATTATGATTCTTCTAAGTATTTGTCTTCTTTTATAGGAGACAATACTCATTATATACTGTTAGCTCATTTATCGCAGGATAATAATACTGAAGAACTTGCTTACGAAACACTAGAAAATAGATTAAAAGAAGATAATAAACATGTAGATAATATAATTATTACTAAACAAAATGAAGAAACTGAGTTGATAAATGTATGATAAAACTAATCTGTGTTGGAAAAATAAAAGAAAAATATTTAACTGATGGAGTAAATGATTATTTTAAAAGAATTAATAAATATCATAAATTTGAAATAATTGAAGTTGATGACTCTATACCCTCTATAGAAGAAACTAAGATAATGAAACATATTGATAATAAAGATTATGTAATTACTTTGGAAATTGAAGGTAAAAATCTATCCTCTACTCAATTTGCTGATAAATTAGATAATACTTTTATATCTCACTCTAATATTACTTTTGTAATAGGTGGATCTTATGGACTTTCCAATAATATTAAGAATAGATCTAATTATAAACTATCCTTTTCAAATATGACATTTCCACATGGCTTGTTTAGATTAATATTTTTAGAGCAATTATATAGATGTTTTAAAATTATTAATAATGAGACATATCATAAATAGAATTTTATTTTTAATAATTAAAGATGTAAATAGAGTTTTGACTCTATTTTTTCTATTGATAAAAGTACACTATTATGATAAAATATTTGTTGTAGAGGAGGCAGTATATGTATTGTAGAAATTGCGGTAATAAACTTGACGAGAATGCTTATGTGTGTGTTAACTGTGGTGTTTTAGTAGATAGTAATATAAATAATAGTATTCCTTCGAGAGTATATAGAGAGAAGAAAAAAGGTGATAGTAATGCCACGGGTATACTTAGTATCATTTTTTCTTCATTAGCAGTTTTAGATGCTTTTGATTGTTTGACTACTGACATAAGTGCTGTAGGTATGTATACGAAAGTATTAGATAGAATAATGTATTTATTTGGTTTTGTTGGCTTTTCATTAGCATTTATGGTTGTTGGTTTTATTTTATCATTAATATATAAAAATAAGACTTGTAATCAGGTTGGACTTGGCCTATCTTTACTTGCTTTGTTTCTTATAATAACTGAAGTATTGGTAGTGATGTTTTATTAATATGTATAATTTTGATTTTAAAAAAACGCTTGGTCAAAACTTCTTGAAGGATGATAATATTGTAAATAAAATTGTTAATGCTACTGAATATAAGAAAAATAATTTGGTTATTGAAATTGGACCGGGAGCTGGTTCTTTGACTAAGAAACTACTTCCTAAAGTTGACAAAGCAATATTGTATGAAATTGATACTAGATTAGAAAGAATATTAAATAAGGAACTTGCTGAATATGATAATTATACTATTATATTTGATGATTTTTTAAATAGAAATGTTAATGATGATTTAAGTAATTATTGTTTTGATAATTTATATATTGTTGCTAATTTACCATATTATATTACTACTCCTATTATAAGTAAAATTATTGAAGAAAAGATACCTGCTTGTGAGATTGTTATTATGATTCAAAAAGAAGTTGCTGATAGATTGTGTGCTCTTGTTGGAACTAAAGAGTATGGACAACTTACTGTCTTTCTTAATTATTTTTATGATATTAAACGAGTTACTAATGTTAGTAAAAATTCTTTTGTACCTAAACCTAAGGTTGATTCCGCTGTTATTAAGATGGTTAAAAAGGATAATTTAGAATATGTTAAGGATTTAGATTTCTTTAGAAAAATAGTTAAAGATAGTTTTAGATTTAAAAGAAAAACTATTAAAAATAATTTATGTAATTATGATATAAATATAATAGAAAGTGTACTTGAGAAGTATAATTTTAATATTAATACTAGAAGTGAAAATATTCCTTATTATGTATTTGTAGTATTGGCAAATGAGTTATTGAAGTAATAACTCATTTTTTGTTATATATTTTTGCTTATTACATAATATTATATGGGTGAGTATTATGTTTCAAATTGGTGATTTAGTTACTAGAAAGTCTTATGATAATGATATTATATTTAGAATTATAGCTATTGATGATAACAATTATATACTTAAGGGTGAAGTTGTTAGATTGTATGCAGATAGTCCAAAAGAAGATTTAAAAATATATGTTGATGATGATAAAGATGATTTCGCTCCGGAGATTGATAATTTTAGGAATCTAGATAGAAATGAATACTTTTATTTACCGGGAAAGATTGTGCATTTGGACCAGGACCTTTCTTTTATGAATAAGTGTATGAATTTTTATAAAAAGAATAGAATTAAGGCTTATGGAATATGTACTGATGGTAAGGATTTATCTAATGTTGTTACGGAGAGTCTTAATAAATATAACCCTGATATTATTGTTATTACTGGGCATGATGCATTATACCGTAAAAAAAGAAAAGATAATAGCTATAAAAGTAGTGATGAATTTGTGGCGGCGATTAAGACTGCTAGAAAGTATGAAAATTCTCATGAAAAACTTATTATAATAGCGGGGGCTTGTCAATCTAATTATGAAGAATTAATAAAAGCTGGGGCTAATTTTGCCTCTAGTCCTAAGAGAATTAATATACATGCACTTGATCCAGCAATTATTGCTACTTGTCTTGCTTTTTCAGATAAAAACAAGGATATTGATTTGATAAAGATTCTTAATAAAACTAAATATGGCTCTGATGGAATAGGGGGGATTATTACTAAGGGTACTATGTATGTTGGGTATCCTAGATAATTATGACAATAGAGAAAATTAAAAATAATATAGATAGTAAAAAAGGAAATAATGTAAAGGTAATTTATAATGGTAGTAGAAATAAGAAAGAAGAATATGAAGGAATTATAAAAGAAGTGTATAATTATATATTTATTATTAAAACTGATGGTAATGAAGTTAAAAGTTTTAGTTATAGAGATGTTCTTACTAATACGATAGAGTTATTTTTTGATAAAGTGTAAAATTTGTATAAAGTACTTGCAATTCTTTTATAAATAATATAAAATGTAATTAGAAAGTATTTTCTAGAAGGAGTTGATAGACATGAAGATTACTTCAGTAACTGTTCGTAAAATTGAAAAGGAAAATTCAAGAATGAAAGGAATTGCATCAGTACTTATTGATGATTGCTTTGCTGTACATGATATAAGAATAATTGATGGTGATAATGGATTATTTATTGCTATGCCAAGTAAGCCTACTGCTACTGGTGGTCACAGAGATACAGCACATCCTATTGATAAAGAAACAAGAAAGATGTTTGAAGATGCTATCTTTGAAGAATATAATAAGACTGAATAAAAACTATTAGGAAAAACTAATAGTTTTTTCATATCTATTTGTTTTTTTACATATAATCTTTTAGGAGGATATATTATGGATAAAACAAGTAATATTGATAGTGGTTATAATCATAGTCTTTCTATTGTGGAAAGAAAAAGTATTGTTTTAACTGGTGTAAAGAAGATTGAAAGCTTTGATAGTGAAGAATTTCTTATGGAAACAACAATGGGATATTTAGCAATAAAGGGTAGTGAACTTGAAATTATTAAACTGGATACTTATCAGGGAAATGTTTCAATAAAGGGAAGAATGGATAGTTTGATGTATTTAGATAATGTTAATGGTAAAAAGAATAAAGATGATTCTCTTTTGAATAAGTTATTTAAATGATATTAAGAATTCAAATATATTCTTTGTTATTTTCTTTCTTTTATGGAATATTTGTGTTTTTTTTATTAGAACTTAATTATAAATTATTGTATACTGGTAAGATGCTTTATAAAATTATTATATCTTTTTTGTTTGTTATGTTTATTTCACTATTATATTTTTATGGATTACTTAAGATTAATAATGGTATTATTCATATATATTTCTTAATTGTTATGTTTACAGGTTATATGTTATCTTTTGTCATATATAGGAAAATTCGTTGTAAAAAAAGTTAAGTTATGCTATAATCTTAGTGTAAGAAGGTGATAACTTGGCTAAGAGTAAGAATACTAGAAAAAGTAAAATTAGTAAAAAAGCTAAACTTAGAATACTGCTATTCTTTATTATTTTTGGTGGTATTATAGGTTCTCTTAGTTATAGTTTTTTTTCTAATGTTAATAAGATAGTTAGTATTAAAAAAGAAAAACAAGTTCTTAACGATAGAATCGCAGAACTTACTGATGAAGAAAAAGTTTTGAATTCTGATATTAAGAAGCTTGAAGATCCTGAATATGTGGCAAGATACGCAAGAGAAAAGTATTTGTATTCTAAGGATGGAGAACTTATTATTAGAATACCGGATGAAGATAATTAAAAGAAGATACTATTTGGTTTTAGTATCTTCTTTTTTGGTAGTCTTTTTTGATTTTTTTGTATCTTCTTTAACCTCATTTACTTGTTCTTCTTCTTTTTTAGTTTCTACTTCTGGTAGATGTCCATGTTCTACTAGAAAGTCAATTTCTTCCTTAGTTATTGTTTCTTCTTCAAGTAAAGTATTTGCTATTAAAGATAATAAGTCTTTATTTTCAGATATGATTTTTTTAGTTTTTTCGTAACAGTTATTGATTATTGAACGCATTTCTTCATCTATTTCATGGGCTACTGTATCTGAAATATTTCTATTTTTGGTATAATCTCTACCTAAGAATGTATTGCCATCTGGTTCTTCAAGCATCATAGGTCCTAATGAACTCATACCATATTCTGTTACCATACTTCTGGCTATTTTTGTAGCTTTTTTGAAGTCATCATGGGCTCCTGTTGTTATTTCTCCAAACGTTACTTCTTCAGCAACTCTTCCTCCAAGTAAACCACATATTGATTCTAGTAATTCGTTCTTTGTATAGTTGAATGATTCTTCTTTTGGAGTCATCATTGTATAACCACCGGCATGTCCTCTTGGAATTATAGTTATTTTTTGTACTTCATTGGCACCATCTAGTTTTAATCCCATTACAGCATGTCCTGCTTCGTGGAAAGCAACTAGTTTCTTTTCTTTATCGGTATATTTCTTTGTTACTTTAGCAGGTCCCATTAATACTCTGTCTGTTGCTTCATCTATTTCAGCCATTGATATTTCTTTTTTGTTTCTTCTAACTGCTAGTAGAGCGGCTTCGTTAAGTAAGTTTTCTAGGTCTGCTCCTGAGAATCCTGGAGTTCTTTTAGCAAGATATTCTAGTGTTATATTTTTGGCTAATACTTTGTTTTTAGCATGTACTTTTAATATTTCTATTCTGGCATTTTTATCTGGTAAACTTACTGTTACTTGTCTATCAAATCTTCCTGGTCTTAATAGAGCTGGGTCTAATACATCTGGTCTATTGGTAGCGGCTATTATGATTATTCCTTCATTGGCACCAAAACCATCCATTTCTGTTAATAATTGGTTTAGTGTTTGTTCTCTTTCATCATGACCTCCACCTAGGCCTGTTCCTCTTTGTCTACCTACGGCATCTATTTCATCGATAAATATTAGACATGGGGCATTCATTTTTGCTTGTTTAAACATATCTCTTACTCTTGATGCACCAATACCTACGAATAATTCTACGAAGTCTGAACCACTTATATAATAGAACGGTACTTTTGCTTCTCCTGCTACAGCACGAGCTAGTAGGGTTTTACCTGTTCCTGGGGGGCCTACTAATAGAACTCCTTTTGGTATTCTAGCACCCATACTAGTAAATTTTTTTGGATTTTTTAAAAAGTCTATTAATTCTTGTACTTCTTCTTTTTCTTCTGTTAAACCTGCAACATCTTTGAAGGTTGCTCTACTTTCCTCAACAAGTTTTGCTCTTGATTTTCCGAAATCCATTGATTTACTTCCGCCACCAAGTTGTCTTGTGAATATCCAAATTGTAACTCCTGCTAGAATAACTATTGGAACAACATCTACTAAAACAGCAAGCCAAGATGATGCTTCAGCATCGGTATTGATTTTTAATTCAAAATTACTTGTTCCTTCTTTAGCGGCTGTTATTTTTGAAATGAATTCTTCTGATTGCGGTAAGTAAAGTATAAAACTTTCATTTTCTGCATAATCAGATAATTTTCCTTCAAGCATATATGTTTCAGTACGAACTTTAGGGGTTATAGTTAATTCTGTTACTTTACCTCCGTTTAAGTCTTTCATGAATTCATCATAAGATAGTTCATTTACTTTTACATTGAACATTTTGAATATTATTAGGCATCCTATAATGAATATTAATAAAAATGCATAAGGCGCTAAACTTTTCTTTATATTTTTTTTATTCATAATTTTCCTCTCTTTCTTTGCACTCTATTATTATATCATACTTTTCATTTTTTTTAGAACAAAATTTACTTTTTTTAATACCTGGTATCCAGATTATGTTGTTATTACTATCTATTAATATTGGATAAGTTATTCTTTGTGATATTGGAAGTTTATTTTCTATCATTATTTCTTTTATTTTCTTTTTATTATTACTTCCTTTTAATATTATATAGTCTCCATCTATTCTATTTCTAAAATATAAGGGTAGTGCTATTGTACTTTTATCTATTCTACATATATAATTGCTATCGTTTTCGGTATTATCTATTATATTGAATTCTAAATTATCGATAATTAAATTATTAGTTAACTCTATTTTATAATTGCTTTTTTTTGATGTGTTTTCTTTTATTAGTAATTTATTATATTCTTTTACTATTATTTTATTATTTGGTAAGTTTATATTTAGATTTGGCTTGTTGTTATTTATTAATTGGATAATACTATTTATATGTTTTTCTGTTACTATGTTACTTTCATTTGAATAGATATTATTTAATATATAGTATAAAGTGTTTTTTATTAAAAAATCATCTAATTTTAATAATTCAGATATATAGATTGTACTCCCTTTATAAATACTAGTAATATTCTTTTTTACTAATGATTTTATATAATTATCATATTCTAATAGTGTATTAGAGTATTTTAAGAATTTTTTGTGGACATCTTTGTCTTCTTCTTTTAATAAAGGAAGAATTTTTTTGCGATATCTATTTCTAGTATAATCTGTATTTGTGTTAGAACTATCAATAAAATATGTGATATTATGTGATTTATTGTAATTTATAATATCTTCCTTTGTTACTTTTAATAATGGTCTTATTATTTGATAGTTTTTTACTTTGCTTATTTCTTTAATACCAGCATATCCTTCAAGGTTGGAACCACGAACTATTTTCATTAATATTGTTTCTATTTGATCATCGCCATGGTGGGCAAGGAATAGTTTAGTAGAATGATATTTGGATAATATTTCTTCATAGAAGTTATATCTTTTTTTTCTGGCTTCATTTTCGAAGTTTGTTTCTTTATATTCTGTTATTTTCATACTTTCAAAGATTAAATTATGTTTTTGGCAGTAATCTTTTAGATATTCTTCTTCGGTAGTACTTTCTTTTCTGACATTATGGTTTATATGACATACTACTAGTTTATTTGTTTTTTGTTCTAATAGATTTAATAAACACATAGAGTCTGGTCCTGAAGATACTCCTACTACTACGGGGTTATTATCAAAAATAATGTCGTCTAAAATATGTTCCATATTTTCCTCCTTTGTCATATATTATAGCAGATATTAAAGAAAAAAAGAATATTTATTTTGACTTTTATGAATATTTAAGTTATAATTATCTTCCGAGGTGAAAAAAGCATATATGAAAGATTTTCAAGATGTTACTATGTCTTCTTTGATAGCGGGTTATTTTTTATCAAAAGGGACTAGGATAATTGAATTTAATGCTATTACTAATTTATTAAATAATTTATATATGTACGAAAATATAGATGTTATGGATACTGATGAAGATAATGACAAACTTGGTATTATTATTTTATTTGATGATAAAAGTCTTATTTTGAATTATGATTTTAATGAAATTGTTAATATAAATGGAACTAATATTACAGTTTATGAATATCTATATGGTTTAACTAATGAATGGGTAAGAAACTACTTTAATGTGGATGAAAATATAAAAAAGAGAACTAAGATTATTGCTTAGTTCATTTTTATTAAATAATATTTTTTCTTACCTTTTCTTATTATGTGATACTTTTTGGTATGTGTTATCATATGATTTTCATCATTTATTATATCACCGTCTAATAATATAGCATTATTTGATAGAAATTCTCTTGCTTCTCTTCTTGATGAAGCGATACTATTATTTACTAATATGTTTAGGATTATATCTTCATCTACATTATATATTGGTACTCCTTTGAAAGCTAATTCTATTTCACTATCTGTTAATTCTTTGATATTGCCTGTGAATAGTGATTCTGATATTTTGATAGCGGTATCGGCATCTTCTTTGCTGTGGATATCTTTTACTACTTCGTAAGCTAATGTTTTTTGAGCTAATCTAAGTTCTGGTTTTTCTTTGTGTCTCTTCATGATATCTTCGATTTCTTCTTTGGTTAGGAAAGTAAATACTTTTAAGTATTCTAATACTTTGGAGTCATCAGCATTTATTAGATACTGATATATTTTATAAGGAGATGTTTTTTCTTTATCTAACCATAGGGCATTACCTTCAGATTTTCCAAATTTATGTCCTGTAGCATCTAAGATAAGAGGCATTGTAAAGCCATAGGCTTCTTTACCCAATTTTTTTCTTATTAATTCGATACCGGTAGTTATGTTTCCCCACTGATCCGAACCCTCAACTTGCATGATACAGTTTTTGGTTTCATATAGATGCATAAAGTCATATCCTTGAAGTAACATATAAGAAAACTCAGCATAAGTGATACCGCTTTCTAGTCTTCTTTGAATAATATCTTTGCTTAACATATAATTTATATTTATGTATTTTCCGATATCTCTTAAGAATTCTAGGAATGTATAATCTTTTGTCCAAGAATAGTTATCTACTAGCTCGGCTTTGCCTTCGAATAATCTATCTATTTGATTTTTGATACATTTGATATTTTTATCTACTGTTTCATAAGATAGTATTTCTCTTTCTGCGGTTGGCCTTGGATCACCGATTCTTCCTGTTGCACCACCACATAATAGTATTGGGTGGTGACCATATTTGGCTAATCTTTTAGCGGTTACTAAAGAAGAATAGTGGCCGATATGTAAGCTATCAGCGGTTGGATCTGTACCCCAATAAAATGTTATAGGCTCTCCATTTAATACTTCTTCAAGATTATCTCCTGCTACGTCTTTTATTAGTCCTCTCCAGACTAAGTCATCATATAATTTCATAATATTCCTCCTTCTTTATATAAAAAAGGTGACACCACAAAAGGACGAGCTAGTCGTGGTACCACCTTTATTTACAATATGATTATTGCCTTAGTATGATAACGGCATTTACCGATTAAACTCTTAATATGTAACTTCGTTATTTTACTTTGTTAATTTCCACCTAACATTAACTCTCTATATGGTAAGTAAAATAATTACTTAGTATTAGTCGCTGTTTAATTAATATGTCTAAATTGTAGTATATTTTTTTTTGATTGTCAATAATAATTTATGAAAAAGTTTTTTATTTTTTGTTTCACTTAAGGCCTGTAGTCCTTAAGTGTTTATTTGAGCCAAGATATTGTCTCAAATAAAGAGCTATTATATATAAGCAAGAAATATATATTTAGATATTTATTTGGTATTATTAATTTACTTTTCTATATTTTTATTATATAATATTTAAAGAAATGAGGGATTATTCTATGATAGATAGATTAGAAGCTACATTAAAAAGATATAATGAGATAGGAGAAGAGTTATCTAGTCCTGAGATTATATCCGATATTAAGAAAATGACTCTTCTTTCTAAGGAAAGAACTAGTTTAGAAAAGACAGTAGAAGTTTATAAAGAATATAAGAAAGTATTATCTGATATTGAGGAGGCTAAGGAATTACTTAATGATAAAGATATGGCTTCATTTGCTAAAGAAGAACTTGCTGAAGCAGAGAGTAAGAAAAGCAAATTAGAAAGTGAACTTGAAATACTTCTTATACCACATGATCCTAATGATGAAAAGAATGTTATTGTAGAAATTAGAGGAGCCGCTGGTGGAGATGAAGGTAATATCTTTGCGGGTGATTTATTTGATATGTATAGTAAATATGCTGCGAATAATGGATGGAAGATAGAGATACTTAATGCTACTGCTGGTACTGCTGGGGGATATTCACAAATAGAGTTTATGGTTAAGGGTGATAGTGTTTATTCTAAACTTAAATATGAAAGTGGTGCTCATAGAGTACAGAGAGTACCTGCTACAGAGAGTCAGGGTAGAGTACATACTAGTACTGCTACTGTACTTGTTATGCCAGAGGCTGAAGAGTTTGATTTTGAACTTGATGAGTCTGAAGTTAGAATTGATATAACTAGAAGTAGTGGATGTGGTGGACAAGGTGTTAATACTACGGATAGTGCTGTTAGGATTACGCATTTACCTACTAGGACTGTTGTTACTTGTCAAAATGAGCGTAGTCAAATTAAGAATAAAGAAAAGGCTATGTCTATACTTAAGGGTAAGCTTTTGTTACTTGAGATTGAGGCTAATGAGAAGGAACTTGCTAGTATTCGTGGTGATTCTATGAATATTGATTTTGGTTCACAAATTAGAAGTTATGTTATGCATCCGTATTCTATGGTTAAGGATCATAGGACTGGTATTTCTACTAGTGATGTTTCTAAGGTGTTAGATGGTGATATTGATATGTTTATTGAGGCTTATTTGAGGAGTTGATTTTGTGGAAAATATATTGAGTAAGGTTTATAGTAAGAATAGGATTTTTAGATATTTTTGGATGATATTTGGTGTTTTGATATGTGCTGC